>Ga0325405_1002131_pt1 | contig 20351 bp, 14 predicted proteins | sample PopdelMetagenome_21_FD_205663 | JGI IMG/M metagenome (GOLD analysis project Ga0325405, IMG submission 205663) | Populus deltoides microbial communities from Bellville, Georgia, United States - Xylem-Control-R2 | ecosystem: Host-associated > Plants > Phyllosphere > Stem > Wood/Secondary xylem...
TTTCCTAACCTCATTCATAATGGTAGTAGAAACTGTAGACATTACCATAGTAAAAACTCCACAACTGGAACTCCTAGAAAGTCCATCAGCTACTACATTCTCCCTGCCCTTTTTATATTCAATATCATAGTCAAATCCTAGAAGTTTTGTCATCCATAAGTGTTGGGAAGGATAAGACAACCTCTGCTCTAGGATGTATTTGAGAGTGACTTGATCAGTAGGGATGGTAAAATATATGCCCTATAAGTAGTGTTTCCACTTGGATACATCATGCAGAATAACTAGCATCTCATTTTCATAGGTAGATAGAGCTTGTTGTCTTGAACCCAAACAATTACTAATAAAAGCTATAGGATTACCACCTTGCCTCAACACTACCCATGTACCATTCCCATGCATCAATTTCAATCATGAAAGGTTTTGTCAAATCTAGTAGTGCCACCATAAAGGGGTTGAGTCATAACCTCTTTCAGTATTGAGGAAGTTACGAGTCCTTTCAGAATCAACCATAATAAAAAGAGAATGCTTGTTAACCTTATCAGTCACTTTAAAGGTATAAAACCCGTTAGTACCTTCTAAAGCATTTATAGATATATGAGGGGTACTTATTCCCAAGTTCTGATCTTCTACCTCAGTTTCCACTTCTCCAGTGTCTTCTCCATCATCATTAATCATACAAAGAGAATAAAGCATTTTGTTCCTGCACTTATGCCTTGGCATAAATTTATCATCACACCAAAAACATAGGCCTATGCCCTTCTCTATTCAAACTATTTACTCCTCAATGGTTTAGTGGTTTTGATGGGGTTTCTGTTAATAAAGTTTGGAGGGGGCGTAGATAGTATGTCATCCTGGGAAATTTTGGTATTGTTTAGTTTTTGTGTAGAGGAATTTTTTAGATGAATAAGGAAGGAGTTGAGTCTGGTATGGGAAAAGTATGAGATAGTTTGAGAAGGGTATATGGTAGGGTTTCAATGGTTACATCTGTAGGATAAGGTGTTTTCTTGTAAATGATCTAAGTGGTATGCTTCTTTTAAGGTTTTAGGTTCAAACATCTTCATCAAGTTTTTTATTTCAACCTCTAGACTGTTGGTGGGAGAAACCACTGGTGGTGGCTTTGAAACACTCAGAGAGGATAAAACACAGTTTTATTTCAACAACAAGAAGCTTACAAAATAAAAAAAAGCTCTTAATACACACGCTCTCTTTCTCTCTAGTGTTTCTTTCTTATCTTTCCCACACATTAATAATAGCATAAACTTAGTTACCTATTTATACACAAATTGAAAGTAAGAAAAAATCTTAGTTGGCGGTTTGTAAAGGCTGCTGGCGGTTTGTAAAGGCGGTTGACAGCTGGTGGCTGGCGGTTTGAGAAGTTGGCTGGCAGTGATTGCAAGTGGTGGTTGTCGTCTTTGACTTCTTTGGCTTGAGTTTAATACAAAAATCCCCCCTTTAAACTCAATCGATGGATGTCATGCCAAGCATGAACTTCAATCTGATAAATATTTCTCCCTTCAATGGCTTTGTAAAGATATATGCAACTTGATCATTTATTTTGCAGGATATCAGTTCAACTTCTTTGTTCTTGACATGCTCTCAGATAAAGTGATGATATGTATTAATGTGTTTACTTTTTTTATGATACACTGGGTTCTTTGCTAATGCAATCGCGCTAATCAATTATCAATATAAATCTCTATATGATTTTCTTGAGGAAATCCCAAATGCTTCAGCATATTCCTTAACCATATTAAATGGTATACATCTGAGTTGGCAGCAACATACTCAACTTCACAGCTTGATAACGTTACTATCAATTGTTTTTTGGATGACCATGTGAAAGATGTATCTTCCAAGAAAAAGACAAATCATGTTGTGCTTTTTTTTCATCCAGATCTCTACCCCAATCACTATCTGAGTAGCCAACAAGATTGAAGGTTTTACTTAAAGTATAAAACATACCTTCATTTATTGTTTCTTTGATGTAGCAAAGAATTCTATTAGTTGCATTCAAGTGAGACTGCTCTGATGTCTCCATATATATGCTGATAAGTCCAACTCCGTAGAGTATATCCGGTTTGGTACATGTCAAGTACCTTAAACTTCCTACTAAGCTTTTGAAGTAAGTTGGATTAACATTTCCAACTTTACTCTTCCTCAATTCCATTCCATTTTCAACTGGAGTTGATACTGGATTGCAGCTTTCCATCTTGAACCTTTCAAAAATATCTTTGGTATAACTGCTTTGGGATACAAAAATCCCTTCTTCTTCCTGCACCACTTCTAAGCCAAGAAAATGTGTCATTAGACCAATGTCTGTCATCTCAAACTCCTGTACCATGTTTTTCTTGAAGTCTTCAAACATGATAGGATTGTTGCCGGTGAATATCAAGTCATCAACATATAGGCACGCAAATAATATGCTGTCATCTGCTTATTTCTTCACATATATTGCGTGTTCATATGGACATTTTTCAAATCCATTATCTTGAAAATACTTGTCAATTCTGATATTCCAAGCACGCGAAGCTTGCTTTAAACCGTAGAGAGCTTTCTTCAACTTGTATACTTTGCTTTCATTTTCAGCTTCAATGTATCCAAGTGGTTGTTCAACATAGATCTCTTCTTCTAGGAAGCCATTCAGAAATGCTGACTTCACATCAAGTTGGTAGATCTTTCATCTATGTTATGCAGCTAGTGAGATCATCAGTATTATTGTCTCTAGCCGGGCTACTGGAGCAAATACTTCTCTATAGTCAATGCCTTCTCTCTGTTTGTAGCTTTTTGCCACTAATCTTACTTTGTATCTTTGTAATTCTCCTTTTGCATTCTTCTTCGTCTTATAGACTCATTTGACACATATTGCTTTCTTGTTTTCTGGTAGATTATTCAGCTTTCAGGTATCATTCTTCTCAATGGCATGTATTTTTTCATCAATTGCATCTATCCATTTTTATTCTGTGGCAGCTTCATTGAAGCTAAGTGGGTCACTATCTGCGAAGAAATAAAATAGAGTTGTATCTTTCATAACTTGAGTGGAATCGTACAACTCTTCTAGATTTCTCATCCTTCTTGATTCTTCTGATGGGAATGCTAGTGGTGGTGTTGGTGATGATTCTGATGTGTTTCTCCTGTTGAATACAGGGGACCCGTGTACCGGACTTTATGGCTCATCTGCTGATAATATTAGACCTTTTGCAAGTATTGTTGGTACTTCCATTTCGTCTTCAAGGATTAAATCAGTGCTAATCCATTTGACTGCTTCTTGATCATCATTTCATAGCCAAGTTTTATCTTCTTTAAAGATAACATCTCTATTCATAATTACCTTCTTTGTGATGAGATTATACAGCTTGTATCCTATCCTTCTATCACCATATCCGACAAAGATGTATTTCTCGCTTTTATCATCGAGTTTGCTCCTTCTTGCATCTGGGATCTTTGCATATGCCACACAACCAAAGACTCGAAGATGAGTAACACTTGCTTTGTGACCACTCCATGCTTCTTCTGGAGTGACAACTTGCAAACTTCTGGTTGGACATCGATTCAGTAGATACACTGTATATGATACAGCTTCAGCTAAGTATTGTTTGGGCAAGTTCTTTGCTTTGAGTAGACTTCTTGCCATGTCAAGAATCGTTCGATTTTTTCTCTCAGCTACACCATTCAGCTGTGGTGTATAAGTTGTGTTGTCTGATGTTTGATGCCTTGTTGTGTATAAAAGGCTTCAAAATCATTTGAAGTGTATTCTTCACCTTGATCAGATCTCACAGTTCTGATCTTATAGCCACTTTGCTTCTCAACAATTGCTTTAAAATCTTTAAAACAATTCAACACTTCTGACTTCCTCTTCAGAAAGTATATCCATGTCTTTCTGCTAAAATCATCAATGAAAGTAAAGAAGTACCTATTTTGTCCAGTTGACATAGGCTTTATGGGAGTGCACACATCTATGTGCACTAACTCCAGTGGCTTATTTGCTTTCCAGTTGACTTCTTTGGCAAAACTGGATCTGTGATGTTTGCTGAGGACACAACTTTCACATACTTCATCTGGATGATCAATATGGGGCATACCTTTGACCATCATTTTGCTTGCTAGCATCTTCAAACTTGTGAAACTTAGATGTCCAAGCTTTAGGTGCCAAAGCCACTCTTTATTGTTGGTGATGACACTCAAACACTTTGCTGCATCATATTGGATGTTTAAAGGAAACATCCTATTCTTGGACATCTTCACATAAGCAATTAATCTTCCATTGTAGTCTGTAATTGTCAGATGACAATTCTTCATGAAAAGAGTATAACCTTTCTCCATAAGTTGACCTACACTTAACAAGTTGTGTTATATGGCTGGAATATGGTAAATATCTGCGATGTAGCTATGATCGTCATTCTTCAACTTGATTGGGATGTTGCCTTTACCTTTAAATGGAACTTTTAAGGTATCTTCAAAGGTGACTAGACCTTGTATGGTCTCATCTAGATCACCAAATAGATCCCGTTGGCCACACATGTGATTGATGGCTCCAAAATTTAGATACCAAATATTCTCTCGATTCTCGCTGAGTCCTTGTTGGACAAATATTGCAGTTGATCCTTTGATGTTGGCATCCTCCTCTGTATAGTTGGCTTGTTCACGTACCTTTAATGGAGCTTTCCTTCGAAATTCGGTGCTATAGTGCCCAAATTGATTGCAATTATAACACTGGATATTCCTCTTGTCACGGTTATTGTAATCGCCTCCTCTTCCTCTAAGAGTGAATGCTTGTTGTCCTTAACCTCCTCTGGTGGTGTTTCTACCACCTCTTCCTCTAAATCATGTATTCCAAGATCCTCTTCTTTAAAATCACTGAAATCCTCCTTGTCTTTGTTGACCTCTTCCCCGAGTGGTATAGCCACTTGTTGAAGTCTCCTCTTACTCATATCTGTCTTTGAGAGATAACTTTGCTTGTAAGGCATGCTCAATTGCTTTATCTCCATTTCTTTTCACAATCTTTTGCTCATGAGCTTGCAAAGAACTCATAAGCTCATCCATCATCAACTTGTCCACTTCTTTAGACTCTTCAATAGCGACAACAACAAAATCAAATTTTGGATCTAGGGATCTTAAAATTTTCTCAGTAATTCGAGCATCTGTAAGGGCTTCTCCATTTCTTCTCATTTGAGAGACTTTTACCATAATTCTTGTGTGATAATCAGAAATAGATTCTGAGAACTTCATTTGTAATAATTCAAATTCATCTCACAAAGATTGGAGACGAATCTTCTTGATTCTATCAGCACCTTTGTATTTTTGTTGGAAAGCCTCCCATATTTCTTTTGATGTTTCTGCGGAAGCAATAATCTCAAATATGGCTTCATCAAGACCATGATAAATGATGGTTTTTGCTTTGTTGTCTTTCTTTCTATTGGCTTTGAGGACTTGCTTCTCTGCCTCATGTGGAGTATCTTATGCTTCTTTGGAATCTGGTTCATCATAACCATATTGTACAATGTCTATACACTCTTATGAATCAAGAAATGCCTTCAATCTGATACATCAACTATCTAGTTGTCTTTGGTCAACTTCGGGATGAGTGTTAGTGTATTTTCTGTAGTCATTTTGCTTTTTGAATGACTATATCACCTTTTGGGAGTTGAATTTGGAAAAACAAACACTATAGATGGATCCAGAATACTCAAAATAGTAGGGAATCGGTCTGACTTTGTTGCAAATGGATCAGAAATAGGTTAAATCGGTTAGGAAACCGATTTTGGATGTCGGGCGGTTCGCTGGGGTTGAACCGGGAATATTCTTTTGGCTCGGCTTGGCAGCGGCTTAGGCGGTTCGGCGTGACTCAAATATGGCACGTGTGTTAATCAGTTGTCTTCTTCCTCTAGGCGCGTCGGCTGCGCGTGGACTACAGTAATGAAATTTTAGGCGGCGCGTGTGGGCTACCTCTTGATCTGATGACTCTGATTTTTGCACCTGTGAGTCAGTATAAATGAACCCTACACTGTGGAATGATCAAAACGTGTTTTTGACAACTTTGAAAAAACGAATATATCCCAACAACGCCTCTGTTTTTGTTAAGAACAAAGCTCTGATACCAATTATTGGTGAGAGAAACCACTGTTGGTGGCTTTGAAACACTCAATGGGGATAAAACACATGGTTTAATTTCAACAACAAGAAGCTTACAAAATAAACAAAAGCTCTTAATACACACCCTCTCTTTCTCTTCGGTGTTTCTTTCTTATTTTTCCCACACACTAATAATAGCATAAACTTAGTTGCCTATTTATACACAAATTAAAAGTAAGAAAAAATCTTAGTTGGCGGTTTGTAAAGGCGGTTGATAGCTAGTGGCTGGCAGCTGGTGGTTGGCGGTTTGAGAAGTCAGCTGTCGGTGACTGCAAGTGGTGGTTGCCGTCTTTGACTTCCTTGGCTTGAGTTTAATGCAACATAAACCACCTACAAAAAAATACCAATGCTTGTTTATCTGAAATGTGTGCTCTATTCCATAGAACATCAAAGTCCTGAATGTAAGTTTCTAGATTCCCAACCTGTCTAAGCTCCATAAGCTCTTTTAATGGATCCTTTTGGCCCCCAAACCTAGCACATAGGGCTTCTAAATAACCCCCCTAGGGTTACCTTTCATGAAATTATGGTGCAGACAACCCCATTCAAGTAATAAGAAGCCAATTTCAGTTTGTTTGACTCCTCTTAATCTATTTCAAAGTATTGGTTACATTTGTATAGCCATTTATGGACGTCCACTCCCTAAAAAAAAAAAAGGAAAGTCATGTTTAGGCTTATATACCTTGTGGTAAGTAAGTTCTCCTTCACAGGGAAGATTGACTCGAGTAGTTGTAGCATACTAGCATTAGCCTGTAGTGTGTGTTTCTCCTTATTGGCACTAGACTCGATCCCCAGTCTCTTGCTGTAAGGCCTGAAGAATAGATATTTATTGGTATGTCAACCTACTGATGAGGTCCTTTAATTCACAAAGTTTGATTTCATGGTTATACCTTGTATTTTTCAATTTATGTTCATTAGAGTCCAGTAGCTTCATCACCTGGCCATGATTATGTGCTTGTTCCTTAAACCTATATAAATTAATAGTTTTAGGGATCATGAATTTTTCTTAATTAATCAAGATATTATTTAAACTTTAAATTTAAGTTCGGACAAACAAAAATATTATTTAATTGAAGTTATTAGTTTATCAAGACTATACTATATATGTTTATATATATATATATATATATATTACTTGATTTTATTTTTTATGTTGAAAAGCCACTGAGAAATTTTTGATAAATAATGATCTTCGCAAAAAAAAAACCATAAAAAACAAGACCTTTTAATGATATTAATATACTCAATGTCATGGAAATTATATATAAAAAAAATACTAAATGAAATAAATAAAATAGAAATAATAACAAACAAAGAGAACACTCCATTATTTTATTCATGTTGGTTTTAGATCTAGATTGGACTTGAATCAACTAACTCGAACGAATTCAATATAAGCAATCATCGAACAATGTAAAATCATAAATAAATTAAACATGCAAAGATGATATATCAAGTAGACACAACCATGTCAAAATTAAAATCAAATCAAATAGCTTTCACATGTCCTTACCATGTGTAAATATATTTGCTTTTTTTTTTAATTTCACACACACAAATATATACATGACTAGCCTATGTGTCTAATAAGGTTAATGGACGGAAATAAAATTGTTAAAATTACGAGTTGACTCGTAAAATTATATTCAATATATTTTTATCATGTAAAATCACGTAAAAATTAAAAAAATGATAAAATCAGATTGAAATCATGTAAAATTATGTAAGATCATGATTTTACTTTTGATTTTATAATTTTACAATAATTATAAATTTTCAATTATTATATTTCTCATTACATACTCTTGTGTTTATTCATTAATGCATGAGCCCCACATACGCTTATATCCATAGATTCTTTTTTCAATCAATAGTGCAAGGATGAAGAAAACATAATCTTGCTTAAATCCTTCATAAGAAACAAAAAATTATCTATTATGAGACAGAACTTTGAAAATTCTTATTCTATAGAGATATTTTTACAAACAAGAGTGACAAACTATACTCTAAAGTCTGATATACTATGTGTTTATGTCTAAATATCAGTCTTTTACACAAGTTTATAACATTATGATTTCTCTATAAAGAATCTTATAATTTGTCTAAAATATGATCTAACAAGGAACCAGACTTCAAGATTAAAGAAAAGGGTCCTACTTTGAATTGTTTGATTCATTCGTTTTATTTTATAGAAAGTCTACAATTCTTTATTGACCCACTTGTTGATATTCAATTCCTTATTAATCCACTTGTTGAGATTCATAGTGTGTAACAAATAATATTTAAAACTTATAAAAGTATAACAATATTTAAAAGAAAGCATAACAATATCTAAAAGTAATGTATTATTTATCAAGGCAAAAGACATTAGATAAGTCAAAACACTACAGATGGTCATGCATTTGGAGAGAGTATTAGAATTGGTGTTAGCCAACAAGAAAGCATAGTTGTAAAGACTTAGTTGTTTTCAATGTTTTTTTTTAGACGCAAAGTCTTACTAACCACTTTTAATTTTTTTTTTCTTGAATCTTACATGGTAGGATTTTATCATGTAAAACAAGTAGACTATATCTTTATTAATAGAATTGCTTATTGTTTGTATGGCCTGGAAAAATAAATATTACTTGTGATTTTACAATTTATTTTTCCTATTCAAATTTATATTGTATTTTTTCTATCATGTAAAAAAAAACATTTATTAAATTATTACAAACTTGGATGGAATTCTAACCAAGGGTTTACATTGTCTTGATGTGATAACACAAAAAAAAAAATCAAGAGTTTAGTTGGATTTGATTGAAAACTCAGAATAACTTTCGACCAAATAGTAGGGGTGATTATTTTCGGTTCGGTTCGGTTTTTATCAAAAAAAATAACCAAACCGAAATTTATTTTTTACAAAAACTGAAACCGGTTCAAACCGATTTGGCTCAGTTTTTTTGGTTTGGCTCGGTTTTTTTCCGGTTTGGCTCGGTTTTTTTTGTTCGAGTTCGGTTCGGTTCGGTTTTTCAAGTTTCAAGCTTAAAAAACCGAACTGAACCGGTTGGTTTTTTCAAAAATCTAATCGGTTTAATCGGTTTCACGGTTTGGTTTTTTCGGTTATTTTTTTTATTTTCTTAATTTAATTAATTTTTTAATTTTTTTATTCACCCGGTCAAATAGTATATTGCATGTAATTGAGGCGATTGAATATTGTGCAGGTGGGATTCTGTTTAGGATCATCATGGCATCGTATTACGGAAAGACAGTAGAAAAGGCACCCAGCTGCCAACTAGTCAGAAAACCAAATCTAAACCTAGCAGCTAGGAGAGGAGACAAAGCCTCACAAAGTGGTACAAAAACAGAAAACAAAATGAGTATGAAGGTTTTCTGTGTGCTTGCATATGACATATTATCAATGGGGGAAAGAGAAGACCCAAGAATACAAGAGGTTTTGTTGAAAAAAATAAAAACCTATCTCTATCCTCTCTTCTATTCAAAATATTTTTCTTCCAAGAGCAAGATAACCCCCTTGCAGGTTCTTTTCTATCAATCGGGGCCCTCTCCCCACCACCTTCATGGGAATGGTCTACATGATTCATAACTACTACTCTTGTTCACAAAAAGCAGCACCTACACTATTTTCAATATTGTCTATCCATTTCATATGGACAAAGTTTTCCAACTTCCATGTCTTCAACTACAAATTGCATCTCATTTTGCTAGCACTTCTCAGGGAGTCTAACGAATAAGATTACTAGTAGGACCCCGATGGAATCTCACTGAACCCACTTCAGGTTCTTGCTAGAGAATTGAGGTGGGTCTTGACCAGCTGCGTATCTTTGATACAAAATGGTGCATATTTTCTCACGACTTGTGAAGAGTATTTGACAGGATCTACGTTGTCTCAGGTTCTTCAAGTGTTGAAGAATTTCTTGATCTGGGACTATCTGTAGCGTCTGAATTTGGAGGGGTCACCCAAGAGTGCTTCATGAGAGGTTGTTTGCTGATTTACCACTGAATTACATGTAAGTGATACTTCCGTGATGCAGCTGTCTGCACCGCCATCTGGACTAAGAACGCTAGCATTCAGGAATGGAGGTTGCTTTGGAGAGGGGATTTCACATTGGGCATCGGTGAGCATCTGTACTACTCCATTCATGGACGGTCTTAGCCTTGAAGAAGCTTGTGTGCATAGAAGTCCTATTTGAAGCACCTTTTCTGCCTGTTTCTGGGAAAACATACCTCTTAAGCCAGGATCAACCATGTCTGTAATTGTATTAGCTTTGTAATGCTTCCAAACCTGATATCAGAATGATGAAAAACACTGTCAATAGGCATGTAACACATTCTTGCCGGTTGTAAAACACTCCAAGTTACAAATCGCACTCGAGATCGTCAAGAAGTTTCCAAGTAAAAGAATAAGATGTAACAAAGGTCTCGAAGATCAAATGGAAATGAGTTCCATATTTCTAAAAAGCTTTTACATTGAAAACTCCTGGAAATTTCAATAAGAATATTTTTGCTCTAAAGGAATAAGAATCTTACAGAATGCAGAATTGAACTTGATCCCTGTGAGAATACACTGTTCTTTTTACCAGTTGCAATCTCAAGAAGTAGAACCCCGAAACCATAAACATCAACTTTCTCTGTTAGCTGCCCTCGAACAAGATATTCAGGAGCCATATATCCCCTGCAAACGAATAGTCGCGATTTAGAAGCAACAAATGATGTTACAACTCTGTTTATTATGTTGTGATTTTAATTCTGAGTTGGTTTTTGTTATATTGAAACTCAGTTCCCCTTCTAGCATTACTCCATAAATTACACACGATAACGAAATCAATGGCCGATGTGCTTTTAAAGAAAAGAATATGTAAGCAAAAAGTAGCTAAAACTCGTATATAGGAGGTTCATTTCTTACAATGTTCCTGCAATGCCAGTGCTAATATGGGTGTTGTCAGTGGCAACACAACGTGCAAGTCCAAAATCAGCAATCTTTGGAGTAAGCTTCTCGTCAAGAAGAATGTTGCTAGTTTTGATATCTCTATGAATGATAGTCACTCCACAACCTCCATGTAGGTATGCAAGTCCTCGGGCTGTTCCTAGGATGATATTAAACCGCTGCTGCCAGTTGAGAATATGTAATGTGTTCTTAACTGCAACAAATGACGATCATGTTATTGCTATGGATATATAGACCTCAAGCATTCTACATCCTCATTTGTCCTAAAATTATTGTTGGCACAAGTTTTGGCAGAAAGCTCAACGATTTTTAAGCAATGTTTAACATGGTAATCGAATTAGAAAGGGAAAATCAAAGTGGGTATCTAGGAAATGAAAACACTGACATTGAAATGTAGATTGACTTACTGAAAAGAATTTGATCAAGGCTCCTGTTAGGTACATATTCATAAACAAGAAGACTCTCAGGGCCTTCAATGCTGCAACCCAAAAGGATGACAAGGTTTTTGTGTTGAATACCACTGATCAAGTTAACTTCATTGAAGAACTGGTCAACCCATTGCCTAGTACTATAGACCAATCTCTTAACTGCAACCGTTCTTCCATCTGGGAGAGTTCCTTTAAAAACAGAACCAGCTCCTCCTTGGCCCAATTTCCTCGAGTCATCAAAATACTCAGTTGCCTTCTCAAGCACTTCATAAGTGAAATTTAAACTAGAGTTGGGTGAAAGGCGGAGATTGGTTTTGTCTAGGGATAAGAAAGAGCAGAACAAGTTAGAAATGGATAAATTTGAAATTGATAGCTCATCAAGGACATTGAGTTTTTTGGTTGCAATTTCACCTCCTTTCCTCTTTGACAATCTCTCATACCCTATAAAAGCACCAAAAGAAGCTAGCACGACGACCACAACTGTCGATAAAGTAACTGCAACTATGATTCCAGTGTTGTCTGTACAAGGTAGCAAAACATGTTGTTACAGCAATGCAACATTCAAGACAAAACAAATAGTGTTAACATAGACTACATAACATAAACACCAACAGCAAAAAATTCAAGACCATACAAATTTAATCAAGGAGAGTTAATCTTACCATAACGAGCTTTTGATTCCACGGATTTCTTAAAAAAATGCTGTGTAGAATATTTCATGTAACAACCAGCAAAAAAGGCACTTCCCCCCGAGCCAGGAGCACATTGACTTAATTTTGAGCCTGCTTTCACCAGGCACTTTCTACACTCATCCTTCTCAAGCGTATTCCAACATTGTGCCAAAGCATAAACGGAAAAAACTCTTCCCTTTGCCTCCGCAGCTGCAAATGTTCCATTCCCGAGTGCCATTGCAGTGACATTCTGTATCGCTGCTGCCAAGCGTTGCTTGAACTCCATGTGCAAAAATCTATCTGTCAAAGCATTTGTTGGCTCACCACATACCACAGCATCATTCATGGGATCAATGGCTTCATGAAAGAAGTTATAGTTATCGTAACGAATAAAACAACCATTAAGATAGATTCGAGCAGAAGTGGCAGGGAGACAACGTGGGAGTTTGACTCTGCCTTGGAAAAAACAGATTTTGCAATCAAGTCTAGAAAGATCATCATGACATTGAGCTAATCCATATATCTGAAGCAATGGGGAGGTGATGAAACCGCATCCCCAGTTCCGAGAACCGACCTGTTTTTGGAGAGAATCCATGACTTTCACAATGTTTGGTACGTAAGAATTGTCAATGTGCTTAGAAGAGCCGCAGATAAGGCCGGTTTCGGACTTGCGATCGGCGGATGAAAAGGGAAAGAGAATTAAAATAAATATTACAAACAACCCTATGAGGTTTTGAGAGAATGTGAATGATAATTGCATTGAATTCAAATGGGCTTGCTCTGTTTGTCTCTGTTCTTCTCTGTTTTGATGTATTATGGATTGAAAAATGGAGAATAGAGGGGACATGGATTATCACCTTCAATTGTAATCTCCTGAAACATATTATCCTCTCTCTCTCTCTCTCTGGATTTGAGTGACTTCTACAAGGAAATGGTGAGGAGGAGAGGATATGATCCTCCTATGTTATGGTGTGTGGTTTTGTATAACAGAATGTTTTCTGTTTCTTTTTCTTGGACGAACTATCATGATTTCTGCTATTGGTTTTCGGGAGGAAGATGGAAAGGAATAGAAAATAGACTGGAGGGATGAACTGGCTTTGGTTTCTCTTTTCTTTATTTAGAGCATTGTTAAGATAACACAGCAAAGTGGCAATTTAATAATGGCGGGTGGATGGGAGGCCATGGATTTGGGACCGAGATACTGTTTTTTGTTTTTGGTGTTTTGAAAGTTTTTATAAAATATTTTAAAATTTTATTATTATTATTATTATTATTATTATTATTATTATTATTATAAATTAATATTTTTTATATTTTTAAATCATTTTAATGCGTTGATGTCGAAAATAATTTTTAAAAATAAAAAAATATTATTTTAATATATTTCCGAGTGAAAAACATTTTGAAAAACAACCGCCACCACATTTTCAAACACCCACTGAGCTACCTGGTTGGTACTCATTTCACACGTTTAAGTCACTACAAGCTAGTTCACCAGCGCTCCGCTGTCAGTTAAAATTTTTTTAAAAAGAAAAAGCATGCAAGTTTTTGTTAAAGTGTTTTTTATATAAAAAAAATCAAAAATCAAAAATAAAAAAACTTGTGTGCATGTAATAAAATAAATTAAATTGAGAACTATATGTATTAATAAATAAATAAATAAATAAAGAGTTATTAATAATGAATAAAGATGAAAATTAAAAAATTAAGAGTAAGATATAGATAAAGATATTTGGCCTCATAACTCAGTTGTTTGACGTGATTATGTTTAACAACTTTGTTAATAAAAATTAATTTTTTTATTTAATTAAATGATAATAAAAATAGATACATGAAATTGATTAAATAAAGTAAGAGACAAACAAATATTATGCTAAGTTACTACCTTATTATCGGGTAAGTGATTTCACCTTTCATTACCGGACACTAGCTCCATTACAGGATAACTAGTCCAACCCACATCAATATTAAAGAATCACATTTCACATTTAATGGAAGCATACTTACTTTATTCAATACTACCATATCAAGGTGTCAAGCACGCTTCACAATAATATACATTTATCCGACAGCTATCTCACACTTTAGTTATCTTAGAGTTTCATCATCTAAATTTTCCCAACATAATTTTTGTTGTTGTGGTCGATAATAATTCTTACATGGAAATTTCACTGTTACTATCAAAGGTAATATATACAAAGTCTTCAACGGGCGTAGTGTGATGGTAAAGGATTTGAAATCTGCACAGCTGGTCTTGAGTTCAAGTTAGGGCGTGCACCTCTTGTAAGAACCTGGGACAGCCAGGGTTTTACTCCCTCATCTGGGTCCACAAAATATACTTTCTAGAAGGTGAGGTTTCCTCGAATCTAAAAAAAAAAAAAGTAATATATACAAGATTCTTCCATTGATGCGGTCAAATCACAATCTCATAACAGACCATGAACTTTTGCTTATGCGATTAATTATAAATTACAAACCAAATTCTACTTCAAAGGCATATGCCTTCCGTCAACAATAATAACAAGAATACACTATAAAATTTAATTTTCATTGTTATTCTAACATTTATAAAAGCATGTGTAATAATTAAAAAGTAAGAAATGGCCAATCTCTTACCAATACTTTTAATTCCTTTCAAATCAACTAAACTAGCAAATTGTCCCGATCATCTTAATATAGTTGTCAATAGCCCTTCGGCTAGTCTAAATAAATTATTCTTTTTGTCGTCTATGTTTTTTTTTTCAAGAATTGACATTATATATCCAAAGCATAACCATATTTTATTTCGACGATGAACATCTCTTCTTTCTTCTTCACCTACTAAGGGAGCAATTTTGAATTGAGATATTTTGACCTTCTTAGGCCACTAACAGTTCGTTTGGCATTGTGTTTGTAACTGCATTTCATCAAATTTTGAATTTTTTTTTTGCTAAAATTAAGTGCGGTTTGTACTTTTTGGATCGTTTTGATGTGCTGATATCAAAAATAATTTTTAAAAAATAAAAAAACATCATTGGCATGTATTTCGGCATGAAAAGCTATTTGAAAAACAACCGTTACCACACTGTCAAACACACTCATGAGTGGTGGCCTATGGGTCCCGTTTTCCATAATAAAATGAAACGGATCTAATGGATTTCTACCATCCTTTTAGGTTCAAAGCCTATCGTTGTTCACGGGTGATGATAGGTTCTTTGATTAGTACTAACCTCGGGTAATATTATTAATATTAATAAAAGTCAAGATTACAAAAAATGAGGGAAAGTGATAAATTAAATTATAAGAATGATGATATATTCGAGAATATGAATTTGAAATATTTTGTTCAGGTGTTAAAATATATAAAAAAATAAATATAAATAAATAAATAAACACGAAAATGTAAATAAAATTTTTATGAAAGTGAATTTCATAAAACTGAAAGTACCAACAAGTAACTTAGTGAAATTCAAAATAACTCGAGTAAGATTTGATATAAACAGGCGTCAGGATTCAGGAAATTTTACCTAAAAATCATAACATTTACTATTAAGGGATATAAAAGGCATTTTAAAAAAGTTTAGTAATTATTTGTGTGTAAGTGTATGTGTGCCAGAAGAAAAAATTGAGGGACATGGAAGGTATTTTAAAAAATTTATATATATATATATATATAAGTGAGTGTGTGTTGTAAGGAAACAAAAAAAAAAGAAACAAATTTGCTTTTTCAAAGAGAATGAAGCATTCGGTCAGGAGAGGAAAAATAAATTCAAGCTAGGAAATTTCTCAATTTAAAAGTGTTAAAGCTTTGGTTATTGCTTGGTAAGGTGTCCTCACACTTTTAAATAAGATTCTTGAAAATTTTATGCTTTTAATTGATTGAACTTTGTGAAAAGATTTAAGAATTTTAATAAGATGATGAGATTGTGTAGGAAAGAGATGATATTAATGTTAAAGAGTGAATAGATCATACATGTATATATATACATATATGTATGTATATATATGTATATATATTGATTTGAATGATGAAATGAATTGTGTTACAATGTGGAAATTGAAAGAAAAGGAAGGAAATTTACAAAAGGAAGAAGGAAATTTTCATGTTCCTCTCTAAATTTTATTTTGGTAAATAAAAGGATAATTGGATGGATTTGTCAATATGTAAAGTACAATAATGATGTGATATACTTGTCAATTCAGGAGAGGTTGCCAAGCCAACATCACACTAGGAAACTTCAGCTCGAGCTCAGTCGTCAGGTAATTACACGGTGCCCGAATTTATTATTGGTCAATATGTATTTTTATCTGATTAAATGTGGTAATAAATTAGTAATTATTATATTATTTACTTGAGCAAATAAGATATGTGATGTGATGAATTAATTCTTGAATTAATGGGATTAATGTCCTGGTGAATGAGCGTAATAAGGAATTAAGTCCTGATTAATGGGATTAGTATCTTGGTTAATGGGTAAATCATTGAACTAATTCATGATTTAATGGATTTAGTGCCCTAGCAAATGGGCGAGATGAACAATTACTTTTCCTGGTTAATGGGATTTGTACCCTAATGAATGGGTGAAACGTTAAACTAATTTTTGAATTGATAACAATAGTACTTGTTGAACAGACTGGTGGAAAATTAATCATCTATTAATGAAAGTAATGTCGGGTTAATTGGGCGATAGGAATAATTATATTTTTTGTTGATGTTAAAAAAAAAAGAAAAAAGAAAACTCATAGATTATTCTGAAATTTAATTGATATATATATAATACTAGATGAACAAGTTAATTTAATAATCTTTTGACTAAATTTTCAAAAAAAAAGGAAGAAAGAAAGAAAGTAGAAAGAATTTTATGGATATCTTTTTTTCATCTGTCTAATCGAATTATTGTATTAAATCAACTTTCAGGTACATCCTTCTATCGGACTGAACAGTAGATTAGTTTCCTTATATTTTGTTAGGTATCTTTTTACAATGAATTAATTTATCATTTTGTTATGTAATATAATGCGTCAACAGTTTATCAAAAGCTCTTTTGTGTAGTATAATCTTAATTATGTACTTATTTCGATTATAATTTCATTAATGATCCTTATTTGTAAATCTTTGAATTGTGTAATGTACTTCAGTTATAATTTGTAGAATAATTCTTTGGTTTGCATTCATGTAAATGTGGGATATTGAATTGTTTAGACATGTGTGAATTTGATTATTGATAAGTTGTGATGTAATGAGAGGAGGAAGTCCTGGATGATAGGATGAGTAAGAAATTTGATAATTGGGGATTGTAGATGAAAAGTCGATAATTTGGTATCTAAAAATATAGAGAAAACTCTGCTGAAATTTTTATTGATTACAAAAAAAAATTCCCTAATCTTATTTGAATTATCATGTCCTTGCTCTTTGTTTTAAATACAAATGTTAGGTTTGTTACATTAAAAGTGTATTTTTATTAAGGTTTTATATCATCATATTATTGCATTTAAAGTATCATTAAATTCTCTAACTTAAGCATGTTTTATAATAACAAGTTTGATAATATAAAATATTTTTAATTTATGGCAAATGCTTGGTTTTAAATGCAGGTTTGTAAAACATGCATATCTCACAATTTAGAGAACTAATGATGTGTTTGATTATTGAGATTGAGCGGACAAAAGGAGGGTTAAGCTTAGAGAAGAAATTCTAGTTGGGCTGGTTCAATTCAAACCAGAACACCATTTGATTTTTAGGTCATAACTGGAGCTATAAAACTTGAATTTAGGTGTGGTTTAGCATGATGGAGCGCTAAGACATAGGATGCTCTTTTTTTATTTTTGTAATATTCAAATTTTATTTCATGTTATATTGTCATTAATCTCTTATTTATGCTTATCATTTTTCTTTATTATACTTTGTTCATTTATATCGTAGCTATGTTTTTATTTTGTTTATTTATGTTTTTATTTTTAATTATGTTTAGTTAAGTTTATTTTTTTCAATGTGACACTAATGGTGTAAGAATAAGTATAGTACAAATTCAGCATGAGTTTTAATATTTAAATTCAAGAAAATTTGTTATTAAGATGTGTTATAATTGTTATCTTAATCAATCTTAATACCTTGTTTGTTAAGTGGTGAGTCTAGATTCGTAGTGTACAATCTTTAGCACAATAAATATTTGATTTTTTGATATCCTACTGTATGGATAACCGACACATGTTCTATGAAAGGATCTCGATTTGTTATTGACATAAGTTAGCACCATAAATACTTGACAATATTTACAAGTGTTGGCGTTACTCGAATAAGGTAATTAATATAATCATGTTAATAAATTAAAATGAGTCATTAATGATAAATCATCTTCTTGGAACCTCCATTATGTGTAGTTTTCAATTTAGTAATATAAATAGTTTGGACTATATTTATTTAAAATACCATTAGTGGATGCTCTAACCTCGATAATTTTTTTTATCTTTGTTAAATCTTTACATTAATATCACATTTTTTAGTTCTCTTTAACTATATTTGTTTTATTATTTGTGGTTATATGTTCTTAATCTCCTTATGAATCGACTCTAATCTTGGCGGGTATTTATTACTTACTCTTCCACTTAGAAAAGAACATCAATTATTTAATTATATCAGTCTTTCATGAGCCTATATCGATAATCAATTTTTTTTTTTAGCATTAACTAGTTTTTACTATAATAATAAAAATACTCAATAGTTTAGGTATCTTGACATAAAAACTTGACTCTCGAAACAATTCAATTAAACAAGAATGAAGTAGCTTATCTTAAAATGACTTATATATATATAGATGTGACTCCTTTATCTCTTTCTACTCTTTTTTAGTTCACCTAAATATCTCGTGCGGCAATGATGATGACATGATAGAGGTGCCTCTAATAGAACGGTGATGGAAATTTTTTAAATACATTAGCAAAGGTTATGAAGCTAATGGTGATGGTAATATTAAAATAATAATAAAAAAAAAAGTAATGATGGAAGTGGGATCTGATTTTAACCATCCATGATTTGATAGTTGCCTTTGATTTTACTTGCTATAGTCAAACCGGATGAAGATCATATCCAACCAAATCGAATGAATTCATGTATCCAAGAAATAAAATTTTATAAAATTAATACAAACACATAGCTCGAAGAGTTGTCAGAACTCAGAAGATGATTCCTCCTCTGAATTATTACCCTGCCAGGAAATAAATTTCTCGCAACCCAAAAATGAAAGCAAAACATTTTTTTTTTTAATTTACAACCGATCATGTCAATGTTCCTAGGATTAAAAAGTTTGTCAGCAGTACTATTTGGTTTCTTGCTGATCATTGGTGGGTGGAATGTTATTTTAATTTTTTAATATATAGTTTAACTTGTTAGATTTTAAACTTGTTTCCTAAATAATTTGAGTCTTATAAATTTTAAGGTCACTTAAGACTTACATGATTATTAATTTCAGGGCTCATAAAATTAGTCGAGATATATATAAACTGACCCGATATCTATATTAATAATAAAAAAATAAATTGAAAATTCTCGAGCTCTTTATTTTATTGAGGAAATATATAATTCAATCTTGAAAAATTCGAACTTTCACATCCATGCGGAGCTCAAGTCTTTGATTGTATGATTTTTCAAAATCATTTCAAATGTATAATCAACCTAAGATTTCTCCCTCCGCATTATAAATTTTAGGAAAATATTTTTTTAATATAAATATATTTTCTATCGTATTAGTCTCATATAGTTTTTCAAGTCTAATATTATTGCATGTCAAATTATGCAGAAAAAAAAATCCTAAAAGAAAATTTCCTTTCTAAATGAGTAACTTGGGGCTTGTTTAGAAATGTGATAATGGTTATAATTTAAAGTGTTTTTCACTCAGAACTATATCAAAATTATATTTTTTTCATTTAAAAAAAATTATTTTTGACATCAGTATATCAAAACAATTTAAAAATATAAAAAAATAAATTTTTAATAAAAATAAATTTTTAATTTTTAAAAAACACGATTTTAACCACATTCTTAAATACATCTTATTCAACATCACATATATAAAATAACCAATATCTTCATGAGTATAATATGGAATTTTTCACAAGAGAACCAAAAAGAGAGTGAATCTCCTTAAAAGTGCGAGATGTAATGATGGCAATCAAGTATAACTTGAAACCCTAACATAATCTCCA
>Ga0325405_1002132_pt1 | contig 20347 bp, 9 predicted proteins | sample PopdelMetagenome_21_FD_205663 | JGI IMG/M metagenome (GOLD analysis project Ga0325405, IMG submission 205663) | Populus deltoides microbial communities from Bellville, Georgia, United States - Xylem-Control-R2 | ecosystem: Host-associated > Plants > Phyllosphere > Stem > Wood/Secondary xylem...
TTATTCACCGGTTTTTTTTTTTTTTTTTTTTTTTTTTGAGAAAACTAGTGGGTTTTGTTTTGGTTAAAAAAATAGCATAATTTATTAAAAATTTTAGAAAATAACCTGGGTTAAAAATATATTTAAAAAATAACATAGTTTGAATAAAATAACATTTCATAATATTGTTTTTTATACACAATCGTTATTTGAAATAACAATTGTATCTCAAAATATATTTTTTTACATAATCATTATTAGAAATAGTGCTTGTTTAATGAATATTTCAAAAAAAAAAATTTTACAAATTAACTAGCCTCAACAAAAATCAATCAAATATTTTTATTAAAATCCAATAGTCAAAAGTTGAGATTGAACATCCAATAGTGAAGAAAGAAAGAAGAGATAAAGTGATATCGTGTGAGAGAAAAATAAAAAAAATGAAAAAAAAAGAACAGATCACCAAGGACATACCAGGATTCTTTTTTCGACACACTCGGTACCATTAAAAAAATTTTAACGAAATGATTCTAACTATACCTTAAAAGAACACCAAAAAAAATTGTAATTAACCCTAAATAAAACCCCTAATAAGTTACAATCATATTTAGAATTATTTAGTGGTTAGAATTGTCTTATTTCCTTATGAAAAACTTGTTTTCGATGCAAATGTATTAATGGATTTGTGTAGCAATGTACTTGTTTGGACCATGCGATTCAATTGTTTGATAAAATGTCTTCAAAAGACATTGTAGACGTGGAGGCTTTATTTGAGAGGATCACACCAATTTATACCCAACCCTTCGATTTCTTGGGATTCAATTTGGGTCTCGAAAAACAAATTTTAATTTGCCATGAATTGCTTTGAAAAATAATTTGTTGTTCCTTTAGGTTTATAGCACAGGGGATATGATTGTCAACTACATGTTATTTATTTTGTAACGCAAACTAAGTTACTATTTAATAATATGATAGTGGTTATTTTTAAAAGTATTTTTTACTTGAAAATATATTAAAGTAATATTTTTTTATTTTTTAAAATTTATTTTTTACATCAAAAAATTAAAACTATATAAAAATAAAAATAAAAATTAAACAAAATTTTTAAAAAAGTTTTTGTGAAACGCTGGGAAGCGTTTCCAAATATCACCTAAATGAATAACAATTCTTTTGTATTGTATTATTGAAATTGAAAGTGATAAAATAAAAAATTCAAAACATAAAAATTAAATATATAGTTTTAAAAAATGAGGATTAATTAATTAGTGCTATTAAATTATAAAGAATAAGTTATAATTAACTTCAAAAAGGAAGCAAAGGCCTCAAAGTCAATGAAGGAGTAAAGTAATGGACAAAAAAGGCTAGCAAAAATAGGATATCATCTATAGGTTTGATTTGTTGATGCAATATGTCTATCTCTAAAGGACCTCGTCGATTTAACCCCACCATACCCCTAATTTAATTGGCGAAAAGAAGGTTTGTAGCTTCTATTTCCTTTTAGTGGATAGGTACTTCAGTGGTTGGTGCAAAGCGACGATTATTGGTGTGTGTGTGTGTGTGTGTGTGTGTGTGTCTATATATATACTTTTCCAATTTATTCCTACCTGCTTTCGTTCGTTGTGCGTGCACACATAAATGTACAGATAATTAATAAAAAGTTAACTCCCCTGTGAAATGTATTTTTCGCTGTAAAAGGAATTAATGTTCACTGAGACAAGATAATAACAGTCTTGTTCTTTCAAAAAAAATATTAAATTGGATATAATCAAGTTAATTGGGTGTAATTTGATATTTTAATAAATATAAAATATATTTTAAAAATTAAAAGTGATACGAATTAAGTTATGTCTGAATTTTATTTTAAAATATTTGTTTATTAATTTTACGAGATTTGACATATCTTTCATACCGTATATTGAATCAAGCTAGAATTTTATAAAGAGATATTAGACACATGAAATTATATTGTGCTAAACTTTCAAGCCAATTGAATTTCATAAATATATTATTTAAATTAGTCAAACTTGTTTTTACTGTTTTGACAAATTCATTGACAAAGTGTTTTTGCTTGGTTATTTTCAGCCCTATTAGTCCAAACCCTATAATGAATTAATTTTGGACAAAAAAAAAGATTAAATGAGTCTTATTTAAGCCATATACTTATGCATGGGCTTGAGCTATAAGTGTTTATGATGTGATTTTGATTCATTGAAGAATTTGAATCCTTTCTTTTCTATGATATGTGTGGCAGTTAGAGGCTCTATAAAGTATAAATACTTTTTTTTCAGTTGTCTTTTATTTATTTTGATTCTCTTTAAGTTACAGAAGATTAGAAAGAATTTTTAACACTTAGTTTTTCTTTCTTAAATTATGTTTTTGGGTTGGGTTTATTAGCTAATGCTCAAAGTTTGTTTGGGTGTAATTTATTAATTAGTTTTTAGCTATAACCCAAGGCTTGTTCGGATCTATACTTCTGGGTTTCTTAGTAGAGGTTTAGGGTCAATTTTATAAGTGCATCAATTTAGCCCACAAGAGTAGATCATTATGGTTTTTATTTTAAAAAGTATAAATATTCTTTGTAAGGACAAAATATTCAAACTTAATAATACTATTGCTACCAAATTCATTCAGCGTGTGTGAAAGAGATTCTGACATTCTTTGGTTCTCTAACGAACTAAATTAACTTATCAAAAATTAATTGGCTTCATGACGTCTTCCTTATACTTCTCGTTTGTGAATTGCTATTTGTAGGATAGGGTTCTTATTCCAATAAAGCTAGTGCCTTTTGGACAAGTTTCCATTGTATCACACTCCTATCATACTTGTCGGCTTTTTGGGATTCGATGTCGATCTTGTTGTGAGATGTGTGGCCACGTGATCATGAAATTCTCGTCAAAAAGTGGTTGGCGTGTGTGGCATCTTCTGGCTGTCAAAAACTTCCTTCGGACATGTCGTTGGAATCTTTATGATGTCTCTTCCTATTGGGGCAGTGCATAATGTTGATGGTGGGGCAATTTGTCGCTAGCTATGCTTTCTTTCTTTTTTTTTCTCTCTTCCCCCTCAACATTCTGACCGATCATTCAAAATTTCAGAATTATCATCTTATTTATTTATATTTCAATTGTGATCCTTATTCTTTTGATTTCTAGTTTTTATTATTGGTCCTTTTGTAAAATTTTAATTGGTTTTCAATTTTATCATTCAATCTCAATTTGTGATATGCTATTTTTTTCAATTTGGTTCTTATTTTTTTGTTTTTAATTTTTGTTCTTGACCATTTTATAAAATTTTGACTTGTTTTCAATTTCATCATTCAATTTCAATTTATAATGTCATTTTTTTCTAATTTGATCCTCATTGTTTTGATTTTTTTGTCCTTTTGTTAAATTGATTTTTCTTTTCAATTTCACCATTCAATTAAAAATTTATTATTGTCCTTGAATTTATTTTTTATTTCAATTTTGATCCTCATTCTTTTAATTGCTATTTTTAAATCTTGGATCCTTTTGTATAATTGAAAAAAAATCTAATTTCATCCTTTAATATTCGATTTACTGTGAATTGGACTTTGTGGTTTTTTTAGATAAGATTTTTTCGGCCTAACGACCCGGGTCACGAGTTTGAAATTTAACACGAGTTGACATATTTTTTTATTTCATCATTAGATTTTTTAAAAAAAAAACTTTATAATTTTTTTATTTTTTTCTATCGAGTTGATCCAAGCTGGCTTGACCTTTTTATAGGATCGCTTTCTTTAAAGAAATTTTAATTGTTTTTCAGTTCCATTCTTTGAATTTTTGTTCTTTTTAAAATTAATCTTTATTATTTTTCTTATTTTAATTTTTATTGAATTATCCTATTATCATCATATCTAGATTGCAAGGTTTGACAATAATAGTAGAGAATCTTAGTAGTGCTGATGACGGAGACAATTGAGAGGACATGTTAGGTAAGAATATTTTTAATTATCACTTTCATTATAACATATAATGTTGGGTATCAATTTGAGAACTAGGAATAGACTGTAATGTCCTTGATCAGTGACTATTAGAACATGACTGAAGATTTGGAAGAGTGCATGCATCACTCTCAAACATATGATTAACAACTTCCAATTAGGAGACCCCATGACTCAAGAGTAGCTCAATTAGGTCAGAGGAAAAATAGAAAACCCATGACTGTAATGATGTCATGTCGGCTCAGTTAGAGACCGATGCTGGCTCAGTTCCATGACCGATTGCCTGGTGTCGGCTCGAACCAAAGCATTCAGTACTTGAATAGCATGATGACATGAATGCGGCAGTATTCTTTCAATGAAGGGGAAAACAGGCACTCTCCTCTAAAGTCAACCATATTTTACATTTCAGTTTTTCATCATGTTTCCTGCCAAGCAATTCCACTTCTTTAACTTGCAAACTTTGACGGCAGCTAAATAAATTCCTTTTACGCAAATCCATTAAAGTCCACAAGACCAATTCCAAGTTCCAACAGGGAAATTTCAAGACGCGCATCAAGGTAGCAGTTTTCTCAAACACCAAAGGACTAAAACTAGGCAAAGCATCTAAATAAGTGAATGCATCACGAGCCATTAGAAACTATCAGATGCATATATCTCGACAACATAGACCAACATCAATATAAGTTTGCTCATGTCGACCAAGCATCAACCAAAACTTTTCACTTGATTTACTGGATCATATGAAAGAAAGCAAGCAACTTGTAGTTGTTCAAAGTGTTATAGCTGGATTTAGTAAATATGAAAGAAAGCACACGATCCAAGTATCTAAGAGAGCAATGCTCAAAAAAAGAGTACTATCAAATAGAGCATAATAATACCAATATTGCAAAACCAACTGAATGTACAAGGCAAATAATCAGAACCTGCAGTGAAAAAACCAGCGTATGTAACATTTCTAGAAATTTGATTTCCCATCAATGAGTTTTGGCATCAGAAATTAATCAACAAAAAGCTGTATAAGCAAAAATGTTACTAGAAGACAACTGCAAGGATTGAGAGGGATTTATATGAACAAGAACAAGAAGAGGCAGTGATCAAAGCTACTGGAGATGTGAATAAAGGTTAAGACTTTCTTGTAGACATTCATAAGCTGTAGATAACCATTTAGCCCCACCAACAAATATACTTTGCAATTCCAGTCTAACCTGACCCTACAATAACCACATATATAAAATTAAAATTTGAAATTGTGTCCCCAAAGAATTGTTGTGACCTTGTGCCGCAAATAATTGTGACACCGCATGGTGTACATTCTCCAAAAGTTAAACAAACTTCTACATCGATGCAGACCAGACAAGACCAGAGAACAAAAACAGGGCAAGAATAGTACAAGTAAAAGAGAAAAACCACTTTAAATACAATGCACACTCTTTGAAACTGATCCTAATAGCAACAGGGTCTTTGATTCCAGAAAATAGCTCCACCCCATCAATCCATCACTTCACTAGACTTCATCAGCTCAAACCTTCACCCAGTACAACCAAATGACATGCTACTGTGCTGACCTATCTAGCCAATGGCTTGTGCTTAAGATTTAAAGTCCAGGCACCCTTGCCCTTCTTTCCACCTTTACTCATCAGGCGCATGCCTGTGTCATGCTTTAGTTGTTACTGTTTCTCTAAATACACCTGGTTGGGTAATTCCCATTAACTGATCATAACAATGAGATGCTATTATTTTGTTAAACCTCACCTCCCTTATTTTAAAACAAACATCATGTCAAACACTCTCTGTACTTCAAAAGCAATTAGGTCTTGAAAGCACAAGAGCGACTGGTCAATGTTCAATCACAATCATGTGGAAAATAATAGAGCTGTGCAGGGAATACAGTCCACAGCAAACAATCGTCGACTCAGAAATGCTGTCCAGGCATTACAAAAAGACCTCTATGGGGAAAACAGGCTTATTGAAGGATGAAAACTAAAACCTATATTTTACCATGCTCAAGGTTGAAATGTTTTTGTGAGCAAGTTAGATGAAGACATTAATACAAGGAAATAATGAATTCAAGCTGATGAGACTAAAATGCATTAGACAAATTGGAGATGTACGTGGATTGCAAACAAACCTTGGAAGATGCTCTTCTAAGTTCCAACATCTTTCAAAAAATATAGCACATGTTTCCTTAACACAGGAATAATCAGAAGAACAAATTATATCTAGTTTTCTATTTACCTTCCTGGATAGCAGGTATGACAATAAAGCACAAACAGAACATTAACTATTGATTACAACAACAGGATATGATAACATAATACAACCAGCAGTTGGTAATAACCAAACATCATGATCTAAAATTGAAACAGTTAAACACCATGAATCTTTCTTTCATTGTATAACACATGAAACAATAAAAGAAATGCATTAGAATTCCTTCCCGAGAAGAATTGAACTTCAAAGCAACTGAGATTTAATCCACAACAGTACAAGTACATAAGAATTCTCTCCTAAACAACCTACATGCTAATTTTGGTGTCTGTAAACCTACCTCCTTTCATGATACAGCAGTCTTACATGTTACAGCTTTTGTTCAGGTGTCCAGTCAACTTGGGTCTGAACTTCACTACATCACCCAAGTAACATTTATCCAAGAAATTAAAATAATTGCAGTTGTTAAAGATTCTAATCTCAGTACAAGCTGCACAACTAGTAATGACTATCAACAAAACAAAATGATAACAAAAACAAAGAAAGTTGAATAAACAAGAAGACTACAACTTTTTAGACCTCTTGCACAAGCAGTGTACTTGATCATTTTCACAACTGAAGTTCCTGTGAATCACAGATAAGCCTCCTCAAAGAATGCACCAGCTTCTCATCAAACACAGAACTCCGCAAACAACAATGTTATCTCACGGACTATTGATCCCTCCATCTTGGACTTGAGACAGGGAAAAAACCTGAAGGTGATAATGGAAAAAAGCCCGGAGAAGGTGGAGGTTGAGGCCCTGGACCCAAAATCCCTGACTGAGCCATTGGTGAAAATGCAAAATTTGGTGTCAGTGGAGGAAACTGAACCCCAGGAGAAAGCAGTGGGTAAGGTGACCTCGGAGACAAAAGATTCATGTAACCAGTAGGAGAGGGCAAAAGGAATTGAGATGTTGGTGAGGGTAAACAAGGAGGACCATTCATCCATGGGGAAGGGAGATTGGGCATAGGCGGGGCAGGACCATTCACTCCGGGTGTGGGTACTGGAGCCAGAGGTGGATTCAAAAGCAAACCACCAGAAGGCAGTTGGTGTTGAGGCTGAATTTGCCCTCGACCTTGTGGTAGTGGTGGATGGGGTTGTAGCGGAGATTGAGCTTGGTTTCCCCTGGGACCAGGGTCTATCATTGTATTCTGAAGGTAGCGCATATACGCTGAAATAGGAGACTCTGCTGTACTTGCCCAACCCGAGTCCCCAGGTATAAAAGGCGGCGTCATTGTTGGAGATGGTAGCCCAAATTGGCCAGGTGGGTGTGGCATCCCTGGCCTAACAAATGCATTATGGTAAGGAACTGGAGGTGCCACTGCTGGAGCTGGGACTGGTGGGGGGATATGAGGTCGATTGATAGGCGTTAAAGGAGGCGGTCTAATCTTCTGTAGCCGCATACTTTGAGGCTTAGGAGGATTCTGGGGAGGTCTAGGCAAAGGTTCTTGTGAAGGGGAGCCAGTTAGTTGCTGAACAATGTTTCTAAAGTCATTCTTGCTTATGTTGTAGACCTGAGGTTGAGGCTGTTGCCTATTGGGATTGTTTGCAAAATTGGGTTGGTGCAAAGGACTCTTCTTTATATTCTTGCCTATCTTGTTCACACCCAAGTGATCACTCTGCCTGTTTTTCGAGTTATCCATTGTTTTTTTTGAAAAAAAAACTTGTTCCTAGCAACTCAATACCAATATTATGATTTAACCAGAAAGTCAAACAATTAAAGGCTTCAAAACAATACCCAGAACTCCAAACTTTAAGCTTGAATATGCTAGATTATATTATTCTGAATATATCCACAAAGTCAAAACATTAGAAAAGCTTCAAGGGCAACACCCATAACCCCAAAATGAAGCTCATCAAAACCCTAATAGCTCAATGCCAAAAAAGCAAAAAAAAAATGGAAGATATAAAGCTGATATTCAAGAGGCAAAGAGAGCATACCCTTTTAGTCTCGTCTCTCCAAAACTAAAATCCCAAATTGGATAGAATCAACTGGAAAGCTAGTCACCTCAAAATCCAATTCCTTGCATAAGAAACCCAAGCTACAGAATCCAAATCTCTCCAAACAAAGAAAAGAAAAACTTAACCCAATAGAGCAAAGCCCAATAGAAGAGATCAAAAGCCAAATATATATGAAGTCCAAAAATGAAAGAAGTAGCAACTCTAAACCCAAAAATTCAAAGTAAAACCCACCTTGTTTTTCTACAAGGAAGAAAGGAGGAGAAGTAAAAAAAGGTAAACGCAAGAGAAGAAAAATTACGAGGGACGAGACGGCAGGCTTGGCTTGAAAACTGCAGAGAAGAATCCGGAAATATTTCCAGAAAGAAAGCAAGCAAAGAGAGGAGCGTAAGAAAGAAACCCTAACAATCACAGAGACCAGCCAGTCAAATTCAATGGTGCGTATAATTGAAAACAAAGGAATTGAATGCTGTAGTTGGGACTTGGGAATGGGATGGAGAGAGAAATAGAAGCAAGAGAGAGGGGTGGGTGTGGGGCCCTTTTAGACATAACAGCTAACACGTTATTACAGTCCATTACAATTGGACTTTGCTGCTGTGACTTTTTCTTCTTTCTTTTCTGGACTTTTCTGGGCTGGTCTGCTATGAATACACCGGCTTCGGTGTGAAACCTCGTTGTGGGTTAGGTGGGAAAGGAGGGTTTGTTTTTTTGGTTTAATTTGGATTTTAAAGTGTTTTTAAAATTGTTTTTTATTTAAGAAATATCAAATTGATAATTTTATATTTTTTATTATTTTTATGTGCTAATTTTAAAAATAAAAAAATATTTTTTAATATATTTTTAATTAAAAATATTTTTAAAAAGCATCTTATATTGTAATATCAAACACTAATTATTTTTATTCAATGCAATGTTGCGAAAAAAAAAAAAAAAATTTATAATGCTTGATTTGATATTACTTTTAAATTAAATCGAATATGAGTTGCTGTATAGGTGTATCCATTACCTCTTCAAATTTTAGTTTAACTTAAAAATTTCAATATAATATTGATTTAAAATTATTTCTATTAAAAAATAATAAAAAGATAATATTTTGAATTGACTCGGGTCAACCAAGGTTGAGCCCATATCATGACTCAAATCATGGACCCATATATATTATTTTTTAAGCAAAAACTTATTATAAAAGTAAGTTTCAATTAGAAATCTCGCAAACTTATATAAAAAACAATATATGAGAACAATAAATTTAAAAACATATATATGAAATTTACAATAGAAATATTTAAAAAATATTGTATTCTTTTTAATATTAATGACAAAATTATTTAAAAAAATCTACTTATAAAAATAAAACATAATTATTCATAAAAAAATCGATAATGTAATCAGGAGAAAGCCCTAATATTTAAAAAACAATGGCATGTATTTGTACAAGTAACACTTTTTTTGAATAAAAGGCAGAAAAAATTAAAATAAAGGCATGTTAAAAACTTTAATAACTTGAAATAAGTAGGAAAAATATATCTCATCAATCTAAAATTCATTACCTTATTAATTCATCTCTTTATTGTTCTAATGAAATTATTTTTTTAATAAGAAGCATTGTTTTTTAAATAAAAAATTATCATGATCTTAAAAGCAAGTTTTAATAAAAACAAAATGAAAATTTCTCAATATTTTATGTGTGATCAAAGGAAAAAAAATAATTAATATGATAAAATCATATTATAAATCTATTAAAATTTATTTTTATTAAATATTCATGAACAATTTTTTTTTCAATATTAGGTATATGATAATTGAAAAAATAAATTATAAACATCTCATAAAAACATATTAAATTATTCAAGAACTATGCCAAAATTGAATAATAATTTAAATATAAAGTTAAGAATTTTATTTATAATGCATTTCAATCAAAATAAAAGAAAATTGAGAAAAACTCATAGAAAATAGGCTAGGTGCCTAAGCTGAAAAGTTTGAGCCTGCACGATTGTCCAGTATAAAGAAGAACTGGCACTGCGAGCTTACCTGTCTTCTTGATCATTTTTTTATGTTTAAGCGTGGATGACATGTTGTCCATCCTTTTATTAAAAAAAAATTAAAGTAAACACTTACTGATCCAGATTTTAGCAACCAATGATTGCTAAAAGGTCGGATTAAGGTTTTTTTTTTTACCCAAAAGCACATTTTCATCTAAACATACCTAATAAATACCATAAGAGTTTTAATAAACTAATTGTTAACCTCAAAATACTTCTAAATTAGATTGAAAATATAAAATTAAACTAAATAAAAGTGATTTCCTTAACCTCAATCTATATTTTTCGGACAAGATGGAAGTTCAAAAGGACTTTAATGGCACTCCTCTCATTACGAGAAGCCCAACAACACTAAAATCAGCTTTTTATTGCTAGAATGTGGCTTACCGGCCACTTTCTCTTTTCTTTTAAATTTTATGGACTAAAACATAAAATAAACAGAGTATAGGCCTGAAAAGTAAAATCATCAAAACACAAGAACCAACAATAAAAAAGCTAAAATTCTAGGATTAGAGTGAATTTTTCCATGACTCATGAACATAATGTAAATGATGGAATTATATATATAAAAAAAGTGATCCGAAACAAATAATTAACAAAGAAAAAAAAAGGAATGAAGCGAGCATATACATAATGTGCCTAGTGTGTCAGAACAAGATTTTCCCTTTCTTCTTTTAATAATAAATTAATAAACATATTGGTACATAAACAAATAATAATTAATGCAACGCTGTTTTATTTATGGTGTATTTAGAAGTGCTTATTCTTCTATTTTAAGTGCTTTTTAAAAATATATTTGGTTTTAAAAAACATCAAAATGATGTTTTTTTTATTACTTTCTGATTATTTTGATGTGTAATGTTAAAAATAAAAAAAATCTAAAAAAAATTAATATATTTTTAAATAAAAAGTTATTTTAAAAAGAACGTTACAAAACAATCTCAAACACACAATAAGTCAATAAAACTCACATAAATAATACCAATTTTTTGCTTTATTTCTTATTCTTTTTTTTCCTCACTTTTCTTTGATGGTCTACACTCACTCAACTTAATTGGTTTAGTTTGATGGCAATTTATTTATTTTATGATTCTTATGAAAATAAAAGTAAAAACAAATTATTTCTAAGAGTTTTTGCATGAGTTTTCCATTTATTTATTTATTTTATTATATATTTAATTGTTTAAGTTAGGTTTTAATATGTTTTTATATTTATCAAAAAAAATATGTTAATAAAATAGAAGAAAAACTATCTTCAAAATAGAGTTTTACATGTTACCATTATCACATTTAGTGGCCACTTCATTCATATTAGAAATTATCTTTCTCTCCTTAAACTAGTACTATTTTCATATTGATATCAAAGCACAAATGTTTCTTTAAATTCATTTTATCATGTCTCTGCCATTAAGTTTAACTACATCAACTTTATTTCTTGAAAAACTTAAATGCAATCCTATTATTAACAATTATTAACTATCATATCCTATTAATTGCAAAAATAATGATTTTTCTATAGATTTGTTTAATGCTAATCCAAGTGTCTTGAAACCAAATCCAGCTTTTGATATCTAGTTTAAAAATGATAGACTGCTTTGTCTTAGACCCTCTCCACCTTAACCAAATAAGCCTTCATTTGTATTGTTGGTTTAACCACTTATTATATTATATGAGACATTTTTAACATGCATTTGAATCAAATTCTTTCTTGATATAGGTAAAACTTTATATTTAAATTCAAAAATGACACACTATATAGTAAAAAAAAAATAATGATCTTACAAATTCTAAAATTACAGCTAAACTATAGAGAAAACTATGATTTAATGAACTCTAAATATCAATAACTAAATTCTAATAACACACAAAACTTTTTAAATAAATATCTTAAATTTAATTAGAAAGTGAATATGAAAATAATAGTGATAAGTAAAGAAAATTCTAAAACAACAATATCTAAATGTAATTTGAGCATGAAAACCTGGAACTTTATAAAACCGAGCTTGTATAATGCATGAAAACCTAGAACCTTATAAAACTGAGTTTGTATACTGCACTTATAAAATTTCAACTCGATTCAACAATTGAATTAAAAATTATGTTTGTTTTTGTTAGTAAATTCATTTGACTCATATAGATTTCTTCTTAGATTTGAACCTATCGTTCTTATCTATGACTTATCTACTAGATGTTCAACTTCAATCCCCTTTACTTGTGAAAGACTTGATCTAATTCAACACCATAATCTCATTCGAGCTTTTTTTTTTTAGATTTGAACTTATCATTTTTATTTTTAAATGTACCTATTAGATGTTCCACATTCGTGAAAGACTTGATCTCGAGTCAACACCCGAATCTAGATATAGTGTCTTATCATTATACTACAGATAAAAATATAAAATATTTAAGGCGTTGAAAATACCCATATTATTTTATAGATTGACAATATAAGTATTATCATTGATTTTTCTTAGTATGTTGTAAGGTCCATCCATACTTCTTCTTTTATAGCTTGTTATATATTCATACTAAACATCTCTGCTTGAATATAAACACCATCACCATATATCCTTCCTTGAACATTTTGACATGATAGCGTTTATCAACAGTCTCCTTGTACTTAATATTAGTTTGTTATAATTTTTTTCTCACCTCTGCCTATACATCTTGCACATCAGCAGTCATCTTCTCTATAACAGTGTTATGCAACACTTTTTATAATTAGTACAAGATTCGTGTGTGCGTGTGCGCGCATTATGTTTTGCTTTATTGTATTTGAGCAAATACTTCGTATGATGTTTATTTTAAGTTAACAGAAAATACTAGTAGATCAATTGCTTAAATTGAATATGCTAATGCAATTGGTAGCTTAATGTATGTCATGCATTGTACAAGATTATATATTGCTTTCATAGCGTACAAATTATCTAGATACACAAATAATTCTAGTATGGATCATTGGATAACAATTATAATAGTACTTGGTTACTTGAAAAGTACTATGAATTTTAGATTATTTTATAATAAATTTCTAATTGTACTTGAAGGTTATATTAATGTTAGTTGGATAACTAATGCAAGTGATAATAAGTAACCTTTAGATGAGTATTTATTTTAAGAAGTGGATTTGTTTTTAGGCTTGAAAGAAACAAACGTGTATAACTTATTCTACAATGGAATCCAAGTTCATAGCTCTAGCAACCGTAGGTAAATAGATAAAATGGTTGAGAAATATGTTATTGGACATTATGTTGTGGCCATAACCAATGTTTTTTATCCCCTTACACTGTGATGATCAAGCAATGATGTTTACGGCATTTAAAAAAAATTACAATGAAAAATCTAGACATATCAGCTTGACACATGAATATGTAAGGAAATTAATTTCTAACAAGATAATTACTATTGTGTATGTCATATTTTCTAATAATCTAGCATATCATTTCACTAAAAGTCTCTAAAGAGAATTAGTTAGAAGTAATTATGCTAGTATTGGCTTGAGACCATTTAGTTAAACTTACTAATAATATGAACCTAACTTTTACTAGTACATTTGCTAATTAGGAATTTCACCGGTAATAATAAACTACGAGATGACTTGCCTGCGCGCTGCCACGGGCTTATAAAAGAAATGCACTTGATAGTGTTATAATTGTGAATCAGCGCTAGATAAGTAATAGAAATTAAAGGTATGATGAAGCAAATATTTCATGACGGAAAAAAAAGTTGTGTTGGTGATCAAAAACTTAGAGACTGAACAAAATGATTTGTAGCAATCTACATTGTTTTGTGAGGAAAATTATAGCGTTTTTCTCAATAAAATAAACTAAAAAACTATTTAAAGAAATATTATAGCAATCCACAGTGTTTTGTGAGAAAAACTACAACGCTTTCTTCATATGATTTAGCTTTATTGTAATTATAATTCTTAACCAACTCAATATTAAAAAAAAAAATCGACAAAGATAATTTTGGAAAAAATCATAAAAAAATCACATGGAAAAACACTACAACAATTCACAGTGTTTTAAAGAAAAAAATAACAAAGCTAAATTCTTAATCGGCTCAACATTAAAAAAAAATCAACATAGATAATTTTAGAAAAAAAAAAACAAACACCAAGAAAAGGGGAAAAAATCATGTTGGAAACACTGTAGCAATTCACAGTGTCTTGTGATGAAAGCTACAGTGTTTCCCTACATGATTTAGCCTTATTTATAATGACTTATAATTGTAATTCACAAACAATTCAATATCAAAAAAATAAAATTAAAAAAGATAATTTGAAAAAAATTATAACAAAAAAAACTATGCGGAGAAACACTGTAGCAATCCACAATGTTTTATGAGCAAAGCTACAATACTTTCCCCACATGATTAAGCTTTATTACAAAGTTAAATTTTAACCAACTCAATATTTAAAAAAAATAAAATGGACGAAAATGATTTTGGAAAAAAATATTATAAAAAAAGAAAACACAAAAGAAACTGGAAAAAAAACTATGTGAGAAAAAACTGTATCAATCCATAGTGTTTTTTAAGGAAAAACTTGTATTTACTTGTAATTACAATTCTTAACCAGCTTAATATTTAAAAAATAAAATTGTCAAAGATAATTTTAGGGAAAAACATAACGAAAACAGAAAAAAACCATGTGGGAAAAAACATTGTAGCAACCGACAGTAATTTTTGAGAAAAGTTAAAGTGCTTTCCTCACATAATTTTTAACCAGCTCAATATTAAAAAATAAAATAAAAAAAGATAATTTCAGAGAAAATCATAAAAAAAAACCATGCGGAGAAACACTGTAGCAATAAACAATGTTTTAAAGAAAAAAATTACAAAACTAAATTCTCAATCAGCTTCATATTAAAAAAAATCAAAACATATAATTTTAAAAAATAAAGAAATAAAATAGAAAAATTATGTGGAAAAACATCGCAGCAATCCACAGTATTTTCAAGAAAAAAATTACAAAGCAAAAATTTTAACCAGGTCAATATTTAAAAAGTAAAATCAACAAAAATAATTTGAGAAAAAAAAAGAAAAAATAAATGAAAAAAAAGAAAAGTTAGAAAAGTTGAAAAAAAAAGTAATTTTGAAAAAAAAATTGAAAAAAACGAAAAAAAAAGTGGGGAAGAATCATTGTGGATTACTGTTGTAATCCACAGTGAAATGTGTGTGGGGGAACAGTTAAAAAAAATTGAAAAATATAATTTTAAAAAATAAAGAAATAAAATAGAAAAACTATGTGGAAAAACATCGCAGTAATCTACAGTATTTTCAAGAAAAAAATTACAAAGCAAAAATTTTAACCAGGTCAATATTTAAAAAGTAAAATCAACAAAAATAATTTTGGAAAAAAAATAAATGAAAAAAAGAAAAATTAGGAAAGTTGAAAAAAAAAATTGAAAAAAAAACAAAAAAAAAAGGGAAAAGTAAAAAAAAAAAAGGAAGAATCACTGTGGATTACTGTTGTAATCCACGGTGAAATGTGTGGGGGGGAATAGTGATTCCCCCACACGGTTTAGTATATTAGTTAATTAGTAAGAGTGATGTATATTAATTTGTGTCTAAAATCAAGATTTACAAAATTAGTATCCAAATTAAATGGGATAACGAGTGATTAACTTTCTTAATAAAACCTCAATGTGAAAAGAAAATTTCACCTATATGAACATAAAAAGTGATGCCGCTTCAATAAAAGTTTGGAGAACTTTATAAATATTCATGAACGCAGAAAGTAGCACAAGGCCATATTAGTGCTAAAAAATAACGAACTTTTGTTTTGGGTTATTGGATTATGTTTGTAGGATTTCTAATTATATTGAATAAAATTCTGATTTAAGTTTTTCTGCCATTATGATTTGTTCATAGTTTTGAAATATTTACACTAAAAAGAGATTTAAATTGAAAGATACCTTCTTTTATAAATAAAACATGGTATAACCTAACATTACAAGCTAAGACGGGGATTGTTATAATAAATTGCTTATTAGATAAATAAACAAAGAGAACTTCATCTCATATTAGAAAGATAAGAGGTTTTTTTATACATTATAATATGAGGGATACCAAATCAACTAATTTGGATGTTGGAGGAAAGATTTAGAGGGAAAAGCAAATATATATATATATATATATATATATATATATATATATATATCACCTAGCACTTGGACACTTAGCATTATATAAAATATTTTTTTTTATTTTCAAAATTAATTAATTTAACTTAATTAATTAACTTTTAAAATTAATTAATTACGCATGACATCTCTTACTAAGTTATTCAGTTAATTTATTTGATGGGTTACCTTTTAAATTCAACAAACATATTGGTTTGAAGATGTATACTTTTAAATTCTATAAATACATTGGTTTGAAATGATATTATTTCCCTTCTAAATATCAGTTTGAAATAGTGTTGTTTCCCTTCTAAATACTAGTTTGATATCGACAAAAATCGATTAGAAAATAATCTTTTTTTCTGGCCTTATTTTTCTCCCAATAAACTCTTTATTTACATTTATAAAAAAACCAAAACAAAAATTTTTTTAAAACCTATAGAACTTGTTATCTATATATATTGCTTTAACTCTGTCACAAATATGGTGGGGGCAATTAATATCTTAAAAATAGTGATTTTAACGTCTCAAAACCTGATTGTTATATATTTATTTACTTAAGAGGAAGTAACTAGTAACATCCTAATAGTTATTCCCTGAAACTCATTTAAAAAAAAAACAAGCACAAGGAGAAGAAATAATAAATTTCATGACCAACAAAAAATGATAAAAATATCTCCACTTATGATTTATCTCTCATACTTATATTTATTTTTTTCTTCCAAATAAATATAAAATAACTAATAAAATTTCACTAAAACTTACATGTATGTTGCATAGATCACAAAACCGAAGAAAAAAAAAGCATAGACGATGAAATTAATATGTTAATTCCTATTATATGAAAGAAAGAGAAAAAAGGTGTAGATGATGAAATTAATACGTTGTTTTTTACTAAAAACTTGTTTAGGATTGTGAAAGCAGTTGAGTTTAAAGTTTTTTTTATTTAAAAATATATTAAAATAATTTTTTTTATATCAATACATTAAAATTATCTAAAAAAATAAAATAAAATTAAAAAAAATAAAATAAAATTTACAGACTATGATAGCCTCACTCTTTCTCGGGCAGGTTACTAAAAAAGAATGGGGTGAGAGAGGCTCGAACTCTCGACCTCAGGATAACTCAGAAGCTATGAGACCTACGCGCTAGCCAACTGCGCCACCACCCCTTTTGATAATGCCAAATAAATATATAATATAAGTACTTTAAAAGTTAATGTTCATAGCATCGAACAACTGAGTCCTAAAACACCTTAAACACAAGCCCCTGACCTTATTTCCTTCCGAAATCGGACAGTCAGTCACCGTTTTCTCAGTTCCCGCTAACACACAGCACGTAAAAATAAACTCCGCGCCTGTCTCTATCAAATCACAATTCACAAAGACAGAATTTCCACAAACTCTATCTTAGCCAACCGCTGCATTTTGAAGAGGTACTTTTTAATTTCTCTCTTTCACCCAATTTATTCATTTCTTGAGCTCTGAACAGCGACCCCTTGCTATTAATCAAAGCATCTTTTATTTTTTTTTTCTATTTTGTTTTAAAAAAACCCTTCTTTTCTTGTCCTTGAATGAAAAAATGTTTGCTTCGGCTTCTTTTGGTTTTTTTTTTTTGGTCTCAAACTTGCCACAGCTGGTTTACTGCTTATATATAAATGTTTCTCCAGGGTTTGCCTGCTTTTGTTTGTAAGACGTAAGTCATTTTTGTGCGGATTAAATGAAACCCATTATAGCTTTTCAAGTTTTGTCGAGGAAGTTCTTTATGTGAGTGTGTTTGATTAGTGTTTAAGTCGCTGACTTACCGTATAAGTGACTGATCCGAAATTGAGATACTGCATGTGTAAATGAGGTTGGATGTCTAAAATTATGCAACGTGCTTGGATGGGAGGGATCTCTTATGATTCAATGAAAATGGGGGAAAACTTGAGATGAATTGTTGCTGGAATCCATCTGTTGCTCTTCCACACGGTCCATAACACGCTTTCAATTAGAGATATATATAAGGTAAATGAATAAATTGTCCTTACCAATGATGTTTCTATAATGTTACTTGATGTGCTACTATTGAGTATACATGACATTTAGTACATCAGCTTATAAGAAGCAACTGATGAGTCTCAGTTGTAAAGCTGAATCATTCGCTTCTATGCTTGACTGCTTATCTGTAATGTATATATCCTTGTGCTTTTGTAATCCAACATTTTTAATGTGATTAATGTCTATTATGTGTGGTTTTAGCGTGATGATCATCTTATGTCTTTGAGGCATCTAATGTCATGCTGTAAAGTAAACTGCTAATAACTTTGTTTGAATGCTTTTGTTTATGATGTACATCTTCATGTTTTCACAATTGAAAAATCGCTGTGTGATAGGCATCCATCGTGTGCATTTGGTCTTGAGATTGACTTTGTATCTTGTGTCTAAGATCTCCAAGGGCATTTCATTTTTGGGAAAAATATTTTGGATGCAATGCTTCGTCAGTTTGGATAGATGCCGAGGAAAAGGCAAGTTTCTCTCCAAGTATCACGCTAATGAAGTCACTGAAAATGAGTTCTCTTTGCTCAAATGTTTGAATGTTAGTAGGTTTTAATAAGTTTACGTGTATTCCTCCAATTGAATAGTGTGGTTTTGCATGTACAGATATTGCAATCCTTTGTCCATTTGTATGATCAAATAGATAATGGAACAATAAGCTAAATTGCAGGTCAGAAACATGAATTGCTTATAAAAAATTATGAACAAAGCCATAGCTTGATTTCCTTCTAATTTATTTATTTTATGAATTTTTTATGCAGTTGATAATTGTTACACAAAATGGATAAGGGGCGAATTATGAACTCTTCTGTAATACAAGATGGTTTTATGATGAAAACTCATGATGAAGAAGAGCCCTCCAAAATCCATAATGACATTATTACTAATCGTTGGAAGAACCATGAATGGCAACATAGATACAGGGCCTGAAAACGCCTTGAAGCAGATATGAAGTAGGGCTCTGTGACAAACCAGCTATCACCATCACAAGTAGAAGTGGAACTGAATGGGCATCATAATAGTTGCATAACCCCTATTCCTTGTAAAAGAACTGGAAAAAAGATGCAAGAAGAGCTCATGCATATAGGCATATAGAAGAAACACGTAATGCTTCTGCTATTTCTGCACTGCCCTTAAATATTGAAAGTCAGACCGTATGCTTGACCAATGCAAGAATGACAGGGGCACCACAAGAGAGGAAAAATCATTCGGAGAATTCTGTTAGCTTGTGGAGTGGTGAAACATATAATACCAAGCCGGGTCGAAGAGATTGGAAGGCGAGGCAAGTAAAATAAATAAATAAATGTGTTTGTTGGGCTTAATGAATTTGCAGAGACATTTTGTTCAGCAGGTAATAATTGTGGAGAATAGTGAGTTCTGATGGCCCCACTAATCTATACTATGTGTTGAAGTGCAGATTGTCTAGACATGGATTAGGAAATTTTATCGTCTTTTTCTGTTTTTGTTACTTTTGCAGCTTCTGCGATTACAGATAGGATGGGAGAGCGTCAAAAAATATAGCCAGGAAGTTAACAATTGCTTACCATCAATTTTGTGCAGGAAGAATATCAAATAGCAGAAGCTTAGCCGTGAATTTTGCCTTTATTTTAAGGTTAGGTCAGTGTTCAGGAATGATTATAATATATGGTGACTCTACTGTGAAGTGTAATATCATTGTGCATACAAGACAGAGGATTGTTATATACGCACCACAATGGAACATGAAATATGAAACTTTACTCATGTCAAGGCAATACTTCTGCGTCTTCATGCCTTTATATATGGGAATAGGAAGATGAATCTTGTCCAAAATCATTGTTTTCTTGAGTAATAATAGAGTTAAGACTCTTGAAAATTGTATTCGCTTATGATTCAAGAAACTTCAGTGTTTTGTTGTTCGTAAAAGAGTTCATTCATGGTCATCAACCTCTCATTCCATTAATATGATTTTTATACGAAATGCGGGGCTGATGTTCCTCTTCTCCAGACACACC
>Ga0325405_1002135_pt1 | contig 20330 bp, 8 predicted proteins | sample PopdelMetagenome_21_FD_205663 | JGI IMG/M metagenome (GOLD analysis project Ga0325405, IMG submission 205663) | Populus deltoides microbial communities from Bellville, Georgia, United States - Xylem-Control-R2 | ecosystem: Host-associated > Plants > Phyllosphere > Stem > Wood/Secondary xylem...
GAAATTCTGTTGCTTTTTGTATTTTGAGATTTAGTTCGAGAGTTTTTTTCTTATTTTACTATGAGAAGTGATAGATGCCATGCGTACAATGGGGGAATTCTTTTATTCCTTGGTTCCTCAAATGATCAACACTTGTTTATTTTTTGGTATTAAAACTAAGTATATCAATTAATATTCTGATTTGATTAAAAGGAATAGTCTCGATATATAATCTTCCAAGACTGATAATTATTGTTTTGGACTTGCAGTTATATAGTTTTTTTGACTCCTTAGCAAGGAATCACACCTCAAGGCCTATATATATATAGACAGACTGCATTTTATTAATTTCTTGATATACATCATGGGGGAAAAAAACATTAAATCCTTATCCCTTTTGTATATCGTATAAGTTCAATGTAGATGGTTTTCTAGTTGGGGAATGTATTACAATCCTCAGAAATGAAGGTAAAAAGAATGGTGTTCTCATCTGAGAGTACTCAAGAAGCAAATTAATTTGTGAATTTGTATATAGGCAATGTGTAAATATATCATTCAAATACATGATGAAGAAACAATTCCTTAAAAGGGTGGGATATGACGCGGAGCAACAGCAGACTCTGAATGTTTTCCAGGCTTGGACACATTATAGCCTTTCATCAGCATGTTTGGTTTCAATGTTGCTTTCAGTTTTCCATGTTTTCTCATTTTACCTCCTATAGAATCGAGAATGGGTTTGGTCAAATCTGTAATGGGGCACAGTCAATTAAGACAGTGTCACCTTGCTCATCCACAGATTCACTGTCACGCGTGTACAGATAATGGGCATGAAGAGGGCAGGACATGTATAATCGTTTTGTGAGACAATAATAGGAACCAGCAAGGGCATTAAAGCAACTTCAAGAGGCAAGTGGTTTGATTGTCTAGACAAGATTTCAATATCTGGTGATGAATTGTGAAGATACAAGGGGGACATGCTTAGGTTTGTCAGGAATTGTTTAGGGTAACCAGGATTTGGACATGTCAGGAAGAAGGCTTAGTTTATCCTAACATCCCACGTGAAGGCTCAAAAACAACCCTCTCTTCCTCCTCTTATGAAGTGTAAAGTGACCCAACTCAAACTCGCTTTACTTGCCTCTCTCTTCCCTAGCTAGCTCGTTTTGGTTTTCTATTCAAGATTTTTAATTTTTTTGTCTCCTTCTCTTTATCCTTCTCTACAAGTTTTGTTCCTTTGTTTGCCAAAAAGGCTGGTCGCAAGTTCTCTCTTTTGTCAAGATAGCCCGCCCCCCAAGCAAACGAAAATACACTAGAAAATTTAATCGGCGCCTGCTCTAGCCCCCCACGTATATAACAAACCTAACAGAGCACTTTAAAGCACCAATATTGTCATTGAATGATTTCCAGAACTTGTTGCTATTGTTTCATTGAAGGCTCCTCGTATTAATTAAAATCATAAGCGACAAACTTGGTTGTTAAACTAACTCTACAGGGTTAGTTGACAACCTAGCTAGCTAGATCAACACACGAGGAGTTGTCGCCCGGCTTAAGATGGGAGAGGTCTCTAGTTCAATACTCACTTAGTTTTTTATTTTGGAATTCCTCATGGATCAATTTGTATGAACCTCTACCAAGAGCTATGGCGCCCTGCAATATCGATCGATGTGGTGACCAGCTTTTTGTAGGCTCTTTTCACGTAGTGGAAGACTATTCTTGATGTTTTCAAAGGATTTTTATATACCACGCTGCATTATCAAATAAACGAAGAACTAAAAATCAAATTGGGATCGATCACGCATTCAGAATAAAGAGAATTAATGGTACCAATAACTCATCTTTCTTTTTTTTAATTAAAAAAGTCTTATAGATCTTAGGACTTGAACTCCAAGAGAAACTGCAAATGAATATGAAAGCAGGCTCAACGATATTTTTTACGAAGTTGAAAGAAAGAAAAAATCATTAATCCAGCCGATGACTACATCCTCCTTCTAAGCAAGTCTGATATTTTTTAATGCTCAAAACACTCACGACATGTTTATCAATAATATTTCTTGCCAGTTTGTCTTTTTTATTTTATAGTTGGCAGGCCATGGTCAAAGTACAACAATTTAGATGGCCGGCCGGCGGCGGTTATAGACCACGAGATCGTTTCGAGACGCATATAATGCATGCATGCATTTGCATTTCCATTTGCAAATGCATATTATTATATGTGCGTTGTCCTTTGACTTTTATTTCTGCACTACTGTTGTTTGAACGAGCTCTTGTATTAACAATTGTTTGTCTTCTGTCTCTGGGAAATGATGTTTGAGTTATTTCTTTTTAATAGTTTAAATTCAATGACTCCATGTTTCCGGTCATACTTTGATATGAGTGAAAGGTAACGAAAAAAATTATCCTATTTTTGTTATAAATATAGCTAAATTATGAGGGTGTTTAAAGTATAATTGCGGTTGTTTTTTGAAGTATTTTTTATTTGAAAATATATTAAAATAATATTTTTTTATTTTTAAAAATTTATTTTTAACATCAGCATATCAAAACCACTATCAGAATCTTTAGATTTACCGACGGAATCTCCTGTCGTTATTTGTACTCAAGTCTGTCAGCATGAATTTTACCAACAGGCTTGTGAATATAAATAATTCATCGGAAAAACTCTAATTGATTATTTATGATCTGTCGATGAATCTATCAGTACTTTCATCTCTGAATATAACATATCTCAAAAAAAAAAAACCATATGTCATTCCATCGATGATTTGTTTTGTCTGTTGGTATGTCCATCGGTAAATTTGACATGTAACCATCAAATAGACAGTCTATCATACTACTGGTGAGTAAACAATGACAGTGACATTTGCGTTAATTATTTTTCAACTCTTTAGAATATACCAATGAACAATGTCCTTTGAATAAGTAATAATTTAAAAATATTTCAATTTATTTTTCATCTTATATTATTGGTAATTTATTTAAATAATGGTGTGATTTTAACTATTGTTTCATTGTATAATGAAGGAGCAACACCTATTCTGATAGTTTTATATCTTCAACGATGTGTTCATGAGTCTCCATGATTCCTGGGAGAGGAAAACTATCATCGATGTACATTTTTTGAATATTTGGATTGAGAGGAAAAAAAGGTTCAATGACAAAAAAGAGGGCATCATGCTTGTTGATCGTCTTTCTGAACCCAAGCTGGCGCTCAAATGGGTTTGGCACGTGCCATGTTAATGGGCCTAAGGTAAGTAGCCCTTTTATTTATGACTTGGGGTCTAGGCTCTTAATACATGGGCAGCCTGCAAGGTTGAGGATAAACTCACAATTCATGAGCACCCTCGACTATAGTTTTAAAACCTGGCTTGGCTTGACGGGTTGCCTGAGACATAGCTGATTCAGGGCTGAAACCGAGCCGAGTTGAAAAAAAATAGGGAAAAGAAAAACCTAGTGTAACCCGGTCACCCGGTTGCAACCCGTTAGCTTTTGTTTTGTTTTTTTTACTAAAACGACGTCGTTTTGTTTTTTTTAAGAATTGACCCAGGCGACACAGTAACCCGGTCAAAACTTGGAACCCGGGTCTTGCACAGGGCTAACCACTAAGCCGGGTCTAAAACTATGCCTACAAGGTTAAGCACAGAATCACAATTCATGAGCTATTTTGTTCTAAATAATAATTTCCTTCCAGCATCTAAAGTGTTGTCTGTGAAGTTATTTGTTTTTGTATTTTAAAAGTATTTAAAAAAAATTTTGATTTTTTTTTAATTTTTTTCTTTGTATTAAATTAATATTTTCTGGTGTTTTCGTATCATTTTGATGTGCTGATGTTAAAAATATTTTTTAAAAAATATATATATTATTTTGATGTATTTTCGAGTAAAAAAAACCTTAAAAAGCAACCGCAACCACACTTCCAAACACCCTCTTAGCTAGACAACAGGTTCGTGATCTGCGTTATGCTGTAAGTTAGGTTAATTTTTTTAATAGGAAAAAAAAGATTTTTAGGCAATATTGTTGTTTAAAAAAAAGCAATAAAAATTTGGCACTCGAGATATTAATTTGACAAAATTTAACAAGTTCGCTTAATTTAATAATATAATTAAAAAAAAGTATCAACGCTTAATAAAACGAATAAAAAATTAGCAATAATTAACTATAAAAAGATAAGTTGTCAATATCATACACGAGAAGAGAAGAAAGAAAAGCTTGTTGAGGACTCATTGTCGCTTTGTCGTGAACACCACTCCACCATCAGAAAGAACTCATCGACACAGTTTTAATGTTATTGTGAAAAGCTACATGATAACACTGAAAGAGATCGCATGCGTCGTTAGAGCAACAACCTGAAAATAGGTCATTTTATAATGCTTTAAAAATATAATGGAATAAAAATACAAAAAACTCCTAGACTCTAATTAAATTATTTTTTGCTTTTAAAGATATTTAAATAATTTTATAATGCTTTAAAAATATAAAAAAACTTAATTACTTCCATTCCAATCAATCTGATATTAATTAATAGAACTTATGAAAATATCATATTACCCCTAATAAATAATGAAGTGATTTTGTTTAGGAAGGAAAAAGTGATCATTATAGTGTTTTAACCCACAACGCAATAAATTTAGTGCTCTAATGAAACTCTAATGCTTATTGGGTTTTTTATATATAAATAATTTTAATTTAAAAAACGTTCAACGAGTGATTTTTCTTTTTTCGATCATGAAATTGACATGGCTAATTCCATGAACAATGGCATAATCACATTGACCCATCAAAAACACTAAATTGGATGATTGCACAGATCTTAATCATACAACCAAGAGAGTCAAATTGTTAAAGTAAACAATCTTGATAGCTTCCAACTTCAATTACTTTATGATTGTCAACTACATTATTATCAATATAATTCAAAAACTTCGACTAAAAACACTGCTTCATAATCTTTTTTTCATTTGCATTCCTTTTTTTTTATTGGATCCTTCAAATTTCTGTTTTTTTTTTCCGTTCATAATCATTTTTTTATTGGATCCTTTAGCTTTTCATTTAACAATTATAGTTTGAGTTTGCAAAATTAACTCTTTACAAACCATTAAATTATGTTCGGGATCATGAATACACGAGACAATGAGAGATAAAAAAAATATTAAAAAAAACCAAATGAAAATGCAACATAAAATAAATAAATAATTTATTGTAGGTTGTAATAGTTACCCATAATTTCTAGACCTTGTCCAGATTAATTTGTTATTTGATTGTTGAGTTAACTTGTATTTTTTTAATTAAAATATTATCATTTTATTTTTCTTTAATTTTGTTTAATTTAACTTATCTAGATTCAGGCAGATCAATATCAAAATTGTTTCAAATTAAAACATGACCTGTACTAGATCTGAAACTATGGATTTATTGAGTTAATTTCAAGCTATGGATATAATAACGACGACAAAGAGGAGCATTATCTCAAACCCAAGTAAAAAATTGTCATTTCCCCCCTTTATTCAATTTAAATACCCTTTTCTCTTGAGATGAATATACCATTGTCAAATAATTTAGGCAGCTTTAATTATTTGATGCATTATTCTTGATGTTTTTACATTTATAATAAAAAAAGTTGGAATACAGGCAGCTCGATTTTTTTTATATTACTTAAGTCTATTAAATGTTTTTTCTTAATTTTTTTATGAATTTTTTAATAAATAATTCAGATTTTTAATAATATCGACAAGTGCTAATTAGGTATGACAAAACATCATAGACATAGGCCCATTTACAAAGTTCAATAAAACAATGTAAGAATGTCTTTTTCATTCCTAACTAAAAATATTAAACTAGATGTTAGCAGCATTAAGGTTTTTTTAACAAGGCACATTAGTTAATATTAAATTATTTAGAGATAAATAAATATTTTCTTGTTTAAAAATAGAGTACAACGATTAAAATATTTTAGAAAAAAAAAACATTAAAATTAATGTATAAGTATTTTTTATAATGATTTTTTAATTCAGTAATATATCTAGATTTTTAGTTTGAGTTAATCATTGACACTTGACGGTAAAGAAATACTTTCGGTCAACTAAAATAAATTTAATTAAATTGAAAAGAATTTATGAATGAAATTCAAATATCTATTTGAGAACCACCAATTTGATCTGTGATTACAGTTTTTAGCTGTGATTATAGTTTTTAAATATTTAATAATATTTTAAAAATCAAAACAACAATTCTTTTATGCATTACTTCTAAAAATTAAAGCCACAGCTTTTCTAAACGGAGGAGGTGGATAAGTTCCTTTAGAGCAAAAGCAAAGGAGGACGGCATGTCACTTGTTAAGATAAGTTCGTCACTGGATTTGGGCCTCACTTAATGGGTGGGATCATAAGGACACGTAAGCTCTTAGAAGCTCTGCAAAAGAAACAGCTGGTCCCATTATTATTATTATTATTTTTATCCTTAAATCCTCATCTACGGTGATCGGCTTTCAAGTTCCTCCATTAACCAAACACACAAAACAACGTTCTCCAAACGTCTCCCCTTTTTTATACCTGGCGAACTTTAATTGCCAACTGTCTTCTACCTCACGCAATTTAACCGGAGAGGAATCGGATTTTTGTATAAATAAATTCATCACTCCAATCCTTAAACAAGCCATCATCTTCTTTATCGATTGTTCCTGAAGAAGTTGTATCCGTGTAAGGCTTTTGTTTGCCGATAAAATTTAACCAGTGCTTGGATTTTTAGTGTTTTTTATTTTTATGTTTTGATTCAACTGATCGCTTTTAGTTTCCTAATAACCGGCGGATAATTTTGTGTTTTTTGCAGAATATTTAACAAAAAATAATATGACTAAGAGCAGCTTCAAGCAAGAGCATGATTTTGGTATGATTTCTTTTTTATTGGTTTATCATATTGTCTGATTCCGTATTACTGAGGAAACAAACCCTAATTCTCTTCTTTTTTCCTTCTACAGAGAAGAGGAGAGCTGAAGCTGCGAGAATCAGGGAGAAATACCCAGACAGAATTCCGGTAAGGTTTTTTTTACCTCTTCTCTCATCAATTACTGTCGATTGGGCTTGAGCTGCTGTTGCTCCTTTTACATGATGATTTATGAGGCTGTTTTTGCTTTTAGCAATTGATTGAAGCTTCAATCTTTCATTTTGTGATTGTTGGGCGAGGGTGTCTTATTATTCTTCTCGAAAACACGGTCCTTCAATGAAATTGGGGGATTTGCTTGAAGTTTTAAGTTTTGGCACGAAATGATTGTTGGGTTATATAATGAGGAAAAACTTCCTAAATATTTCGTTGTTCATCTTAGAGAGCAGAACACGAAGTCTTGCGTTTATTTCTCTTGTTGAAAGAAGCTTCTTAAATCTTGGAACAATTTAGGTGGCAGGACTTGCCTTACTCTTGTATGTTCTGATATGGGATGTCGGGTTGCTTTGATAATTTGAGCCTGATTGTTGCATTGGGCTGAAATTTTTGGTTGAGTGTAGTTCAGCACCTTATTCATCTATTGAATGTTAATTACATGTGTGCAGGACCGGATACATGGTGCTCAATTTGCATGCCGAATGACATTGTTTGCTCAAATCATGTCACTATAGAGAGCGATTGACATTGCGGCCAAGTTGTTTGCCCAAAATTTGATTTTGTTTTTGGTTAAAATTAATTTTTTGTGTGTTTTTGGATTGTTTAATGTGCTGATGTTAAAAATGAATTAAAAAAAATTATTTTGATGTATTTTTAACCAAAAAACACTTTGAAAAGCAATCATTACCGCAATGTCAAATGGGAGCTTAATCTATAAATTCTACCATTGATAACCTAATATCTAGATGCAGTGTCATTTGGTACCTTTCTCATCCTGGTTAGCCTGTCTAGCTACTAACTCTTTCAACTTTTAGGTAATTGTGGAGAAGGCTGAGAGAAGTGATATTCCCAATATTGACAAGAAAAAGTAAGAATCACTTGCATATTGCAAATGCTTTCTCTCTTGGTTTCCTGCATGTTTCCACAATATGGCAGGGCTCTTCCTTCAGCATTTTTAGTCATAGTAATGCAACTTTTTTGTCCTGTTCTTTTTATTTATACATTTTGAAGAGCAAAAGATAGTATTGACGTGGATTGAATTTTACAGATATCTAGTTCCTGCTGACCTGACTGTGGGTCAATTTGTTTATGTGATCCGGAAGAGAATTAAACTGAGTGCAGAAAAGGCAATTTTTATATTTGTGGACAATGTTCTCCCACCAACTGGTAACAATCTCTCTCTCTCTCTCTCTCTCTCTCTCTATATATATATATATATAACAATGGCTGCTGGTTGGGAGCAATTGCAAGACACTACTACTGAACTGAGTTTATGATAATGAAACTCTTCTATTTGGGTAACTTTTCCTTCAAAATCAACCAAATAAACTAGTTAATCACAAATTAAATGGTTTGCACAGATGTTTTTTTTCAGCTGAAACTAAATTATCGCTTAGACATCTAATGATCAAATTCATTTTTATTTAAATTGTTCCGCTACTCAGCGAACATTGAAAATTCCCCTCATGCATGGACATTAATTTGTATAGCAATATGAACTTTGTTTAGCACAAATTCGTTCATATGCAGTGCAAGTATATCGGTTAGTCTATGTATTTGTTTATGTAACTGGTGTGTTCCCATTAAAATCGTGGATATTTTTAGTTTATCCAGGCAAACATTTTCATAAACCTGGAGTGATAATTATTTAATCCAAACGTATGCAGGAGCAATAATGTCCACAATCTATGATGAAAACAAGGATGAAGATGGATTTCTCTATGTTACATACAGTGGGGAAAACACATTTGGGTGTCATGAGTTGCCACAGGCAAGTTCTTTCAGTGTCGTTACAAATTGACAAGATGAAGCTGCCACCTCTCATGTTTCCTAGGACTTCAAACAGTCCTGGCATTATGCCCTATGATTTATGACCTTGTTGTCTTTCTTGTAAAGTTTGTATGTTGTGTATAGCTTTTCTGCAACTGAAATGGTATCAACTGCTAAACTTAAGTAATATCTTTGACGTGATTTCCTTTTATCTCATAATTATTTCAGTTTTCACCTCCGTAACGGTGGAACAAATGTCTTAGTTTACTTTAGAGTAAATCTTGAATCTTGCCCAGATATAATTTACTGTAAAATGAATATGGTGGTGAGTGACAAAACGGAAAAGAGTGAGGATGGGATTTTCCTGAGAAAACTTAGTGTTTACGATATGCTTGCACCGTGGAGGTGGTTGTTGTCAGCCCGTTAATCCTCTTGTGATTTTGGCTCCCTCCCAGTGTCGGACGCTGCGGACTTCTGTTTAGAGAAGCGATAAGTTATCTGCAGGAAGCTGTTGCTATTATTGTATGAATGGTTTAGCCCCCATTGCTGGACAGTGCAGATATTTTGGCTCTCAATGTAGGACTCGCTGCGTTATTAGAGGAAAAGGGCCAAGAGGCCTCAGGCTGACTTTGAGGGTTTTTTTTTTAATAAAAGCCAACGTCGAGATTAAAATCCCTTAATATTGAGGTGGATTTGGTATGCGATCCGTGTAGCATAGATAGTCTATTCTAACCAGTTTGGAATTAAGATTTGGCTGTCGTCGTTGTGATTATTTCTTGGTTGAGGTGTAATCACCTAGGCTTCTGCAACTATTTTGGAACTATTTTGGTTACTTTTTTTTTTCATTTTGTTGTTGCTGGATTGCAATATCTACACGCAGATGTCTTGCACTTCATCTTGATGTTGCAAATTCGTTTGGGCGATGGGTTAATTTAGTTTTCAGCACCAAAACTTGCGTGTTCCTCTTCACTTGTACCCCAAGAATCTGAACACTTGAAACTGATATCAAGACAAAAACCGTTTGTTATATTCAATGTTCAGATGCGAATCAATGTACCGTACCTTCTTCTGTTAGGAATATGGAACAAAATATTTTCAATTCCTTAAGTTTTGAATTTTGATCGCTTTATCATAATAAAATTAAATCTTCTATGCAAATGAAGCCCCCAAATCATTTATATTTAAAAATAGAAAATACAAATTTCTTAAATATATGTGAAAATAAAATTAAATGGAAAGAGTTAAAAACTTAAACCATAGAGCTCGTTAAAAGATGTAAAACATAAAATATTTTAAAAATAAAAATTAATATTCATAAAAAGAAAACTAGACTGTTGTTTCTATTAAAAGTATTACTCATTTTATGCTAAATTAATTTAATCACATTGAATATACAAATTGCATTTCTTATCTCATAAAAAATAAACATAGATCTCAAACAAAGAGAATTAATAAAGTGTGTATTTATAAAACTCGTTAACTATACAGTTAACGCTTTTACTTTATTTTTCTTTCGAAATTAGTAAAGCAGTAAGTATGGATTTCTTGCAACTAGAGACAAAAAACACTTTTAAAATCAAATTCAGATTTTTTTTTTCCAGAGAAGACAAGTTGTTTAATGCACAAAGAGAGAGCTCAGAAAGGAGAAAAAAAGAAGAACATAAACACCCCATTTGAGAACACACAGTACAGAGAGAACTTGTAATAAAGCTTTTCTTCTTCTTCTTGGAAACTCATCCAGTTAGCTAGCTAGCTCATTCTCGGTACCATCTTTTATCTCCTTGATTCTTATAAGCGGGTTAATTTTGTTGGATCTCTCTCTCTCTCTCAGGTTCTTCTCTTGCCTACTTGCTGTGGCTCTGCGGTAGTACCCTGTCTTCCTTATAATTTCTGCTGTGGATGCGTGCAACATGTAAAAGTGTGAAGTGCCCTTCAATCCCCCCACCCGCCCTCTCGCTGTAGTTTCTTTTATTATTATTATTTTTAATTGTAATTCTTTATGTGGCTTTTGTCTGTAGAAGTAGTTATCTCCCTTGGAGGGTTTCTTTTATGGGCTGTCATTCCACTCTCCCTTGATAAAAACAAAGTTATTGATTTGTTAGACACTATACTCCCATTTGCTAAATAAGAAGAACGTAGTTGATTCATATTTTTGTGAAGGAAATTAGGGTAGTTGATAGCTAGGGTGGATGTTTTTTTTAAAAAAAATTGTGTTAAAATATATTAAAATGATATATTTTTTATTTTTTTAAATTATTTTTAAGATTAGTACTTTAAAACAATTCAAAATATACAAAAAAATTTAATTTTTAGAAAAATTAAAATTAAAATTAAAATTTTCAAGAACGCAGTGCGAACGCAATGGAATTTAAACCTTTATAAATGCATGGTTGATTTTTAAAGAATCGGCTGCTTTTTTTATCCATAACCCTTTTGACAGCATATACCACATCTATTCAGTGAGTACCTCTCTCTAGCATCAATCTCATTACGTAGACGAGTGGATTTTCTTCGACCCTAATTCATTCATCATAAAGTTGGACATCCTTACACATCTGGACCAATATATATAAACCACAATGATGTATTAAACAAGGTTTGAAAATGAGGACTACATGTATTTTTATATGATAAGTTGGAGTAGAAATCATCAACAAATTGCACAGGTCCATGTTTTGTAAAGTGCAATACATATTAGGTATGAAAATGGTCGATGATACTGTTGTCATTTGCCACAAGTACAAGTTGCTTTATTGATGTTAATCATTTCTAACACTTCTCTTGTAATACCAATTGTTAGAGGTGGTTCAGACTGAAATATCCAACCTCTAGAATCAAATAAAGATATCATATGTGATCTAGAAGTTATTTCATCAACAAGTAATTCAGCCAAGACCTTTAGAAGCCATAATACAACACGATTTCAAAAATCTTCATCCTTTTCTATATGCTCCACAAGATATTTATTACATCTAAAAAACATTATTTGCACTATAGCCGATACAAGCAAGCCACGTGTAATTTTTAAAACATTATTAAAAATCTCTAACTAATTCGTGGTTGTATTGCCATAACAACGACCACTAGAATCATATGACAGTTTCTTTAAGTTTAACTTCTAGTCATGCTATGATCTCATCATTAGTCTCCACCAAATCCTTATATAAAATGTCAAAATCCTATTTAAAAGGATTTATACACTTTCTATGTAACATATTTTTCAAGGCAATATTTTTTAACATAACGTTGAAGTTACTCACAAAGTGTTGTGAACAATATCAATGATATTCAATAGGCTTAGGAAAAATCCAAGCCATGAAATTTTTAATTGTTGCATTTCTATCAGATATAATACATAACTTAATGTGATCACCAATCACATATCAACAAAGTAAATTTAAAAATCAATTCCAATTATTGTTTGTCACTTTTTCAACAATAGAAAAATACAACGGATAAACTTCATTATTCGTAACATAAGCAACTGCAACCAACAACTTTGCATTGTACTTACCATAAAGGTGAGTACCGTCAATATTAGTTAGAGGATGACAATAATAAAACCCATCAATTAAAGCACCAAATGCCTAAAATACTCCTAAATGTTGCTTTATTTCCATTAACCATTTTATAATTCTAAGTGACAATTGTTCCTAGATTTGAATCTTTGATGGCCAATAGCATTTTAGGTAGGTTTTGAAATGACTCTCCGAGTATACCAAATAATCGCTCTAATATTTTCTGTCTAGCCATCCATGCCTTTCAATAAAAGACTTCATGTTCATGTTCATAATCTCTCTCTACAGTAACTTGAATCGTTGCAGCACTCGTACTTAAATCCATTTTTATAATTGTCAACATCACCTCGACAATGAGATCTGAGTCAATCTGATGATGACATTGCAATATAAGAGGGATTTGACATGTGTGTAACCTTTTTAGTTTTGAAATTTTTCATGAATTAGACCTTTGGTGATATCTTTCATGCAAATATCATTTATAAACTGGTTTCTAAACACATTGCAACTGAAAATAAGTTTTAGTTGAATGATGGACCTTGTATTGCAATAGATTCTTTACATGCCACCGCTTTACTGCAGTGATACATTCAAAATTGTCTTTGAATTTTTTCTAACCTTTAATTCATCAATTGATAAGCTTGAATGCATGTGATTATTAACCCGGTCATTGTATTTGTAATGATCATCCGCACTCACAACCTTAGATTTAGGAGTAGGAGGAGCCATGTATTGATTAAGGTTCAACTAACTCAGCATTTTCATTTTATCTTCTCCATCTTCCTTATCAACCTTTAACTCTATCAATAGAGGTGCCGAAAATAAGAGTCGCAGGCACTCATATGTCGCAATTGCTATCTGTGACTTCTAAAACTGCGCTATCTATATCCCTAAAGTGTTTTCCATTATGTTACTTTACAATTTTTTTAAAAAACTGTGATAGAAAAAAATCCTCCAATTTCCCGTATAAAACTTCTGAAAAGACATGTATCAAAGGCACGTTGCATTTACCAAGACATTGAAGAATTTACCCTATACTATATAGCACTTCAAATATATGTATTGATACTTGGTACCTTTAAAATGGATGCATGCATCAAACAATGTAACGCATGTTGGCTGCCTCTGTCTTTTTTTGTCTTCTATTAAGGTAATTTAAATTAATCATAATACACAGATTGACATACAAGGAACAATTATAATAAACATAAACTAAAAAGGCAACCTACTTTTCATTAATAATACAATATATGACTCATAAAATATTCATAACAAGTTTTTCAAGGTAAAAAAGAAAGGCAGGCAAGGGCAAGAAACGAGGCAGGAAGTATGCAAGGAGCGAAGGTTTAGCACAGACAGAGAATGGAGTTCTTCGGTAGAAACAATGACTCGAATGAGGGCTGCACTAGCTTTCTTGAATTTGTCAATGTTAATTTAACATTGCATATTCTACTCCTGCTTCCATTTGCTTCTTAATTATATATTGTGATATTCTTGTAAGGAAAATCTCTCTTTTGGACTCTCTCTCTTCTTCTTTCCCCAGTATATATCTACTGGAGAGGCTCTAAACTCTTGTTTCTCTGGTGGGGGCCGAGTCTTGGGACCCAATTGATATAATTGTGAAAGAGAAGGGACAAAGAAACCGACCATATCTTCACACTTTCTCCTTCCTTTTCCTCACCCATACATTTGCATGTTCTGCAAAACAAAGACTTTAATCTCCTGAGATACTTGCATTTAATGCTCTTCCAACAGATACCACCAGTGCCACTGCCCTAACTACTACCACTACTACTCACCAGCACTCATATGTACAGGAAGCTTTTCTTGTATTTTTAGAACCTTAAAACACTCTCTAGCCAGCTAAAGCTTGTCTTCCTTAATATGTCAGTGATCACATATCCTTGCTATTTTCTTCTTTCACTTTTATGCCTTTCTTTGCATGCATGTAACGCCAGACCACTTGCTGACATTAACAATAACCCTGAGAAGAAATTTCACATAATTCCCTATCAGGTTGGTGCAAGTTGCTAGTTTTTTTTTCTTGAGCTTCAATTGCTTGCATGACGTGCTGTAACATTACCTGGGTCTTTTACAGAATGATCAGAAGGAGATTTCGGTTACTACAGTACCCACAGTGGAGACGTCCTCTTCGTCAGATGAATTTGGAGCAGCAAAAAAAGATAGCATTGCAAAGACTCAATTGGGTGATAATGCTCAAAAGCTGAAGGACTCGAAAGCCAAACAGAAGTTGGACTCGGTCGATGAGATAGAGAAAAATCCAGGTGCTGTTAAAAAAGAGTCTCTTGTTTCAGTTTCTTGGCGTGTGCCTCAAAAGAAACGTGGTGAAAGACATCCTGGTTTCAACTTGGATTATTCTCCACCAAAGACTCACCCTCCTTCCCATAACTGAATACTTAAACCCACGTTTTTTTAGGTTATCTTGTAAGCCTCTGTCTCTCTATAAGTCCCACTGTCAGCCAAAACAATCCCAAGTACTATATAATTAAACAGTAATGAAGATATGAAGTTAGAGGGACTGATCAGGAGAACCCTAGTTTTGATCGAATGATCGCTGCCTTCTGCGTAGCTATAACATCATATTTTAGATTATATGGCATAGGCTGCTAGATTTACTGTGCTGGCAAGAGCCTCTATCTTTTTAATTGATGTACATCAAAATGTTAATTTTGCATCACTAACTATTACAATGTCATGACTCATGATTATCGCTGGCCAAGGCCTCTCTTCATCTTATTCTTCCTCTTGTTTATGTTAAAATTACTAGACGAGGTTTTCCTTTTTATCATTTTGATGCTCACATGTCCTGTGCAGGATAATTGCACCAACATTAAAATGGTTCATCTCTCATTGCATGCCAAGATCTTCTGCGAGTGTCATTATCCATTGGATGCAATCTAATCACATTATGTGCATGCCATTTAAACGTTTATTGAGTGGACTGGTTAAATGTGAGTGTGTGGCTGTAACTTGTAAGTGCAGTAACTGTGTTTGTTTAGATAGTGGCAAGATGTAATTCCACGTACTTATAAGAATATGGACCGATGATTTCTTGTTAACTTTCACGTAAATGGAATTTCTATCAATAATGAATTTGTAACTTCAAGGGTTTTAAATGAAGGATATTGTATGCCTTCGTTTTCTTCTCTTTTGCTTTTCTTTCATTGTTGAACAATCTGCCTTCTTCTTCTTCTCTTTTAAATGAAAGCAAAGCAAAAGAGAAGAAGAAGAAGAAGAAGGCAGCTGATGACATTGATATTATATGGGTAATTAAGCAACCAAGCAGGTTAGCATATTTGTGAGTATGATAGTTGATTTCTGCACTTGTTTATCATTGGTTGCTACAGTTACAGTCAATGTTTGAAATTCTCTGCCCACATGGGGAATTGGTATTTTGGTCCCAGGCAATGAATTTCTTTATCTTCGCAGTGAATGGAGGAGGGGATAATGTTTTGAAGTGACTAGGCTGCTCTTTTGGAAACTTTGGCTAGCTAGTCGTCGTAGCTATTTGATTTAGACCATTCACAGAGGTTAAATTAATAAAAGACATTTTTATATTTTAAACAGCATTTCAAGAATTGCTAAATGGCGGTGAAGCAAAAGACAAAAATGAATAGCAATTTAATTTTTATTTTATTAATGAAACACGAGAGTTTAATAAAAACAACTGTTAAATTTTATTACTGTGCACCTCCTAACAAATGCAAGCTTCGGTGGAGTTTAAAACTTGCAATTCCATTAATTCCAAACTTAATTTGACAAATTATTTTGGTTTGCCAAATTTCTTACCTTGATTCTCTCTACAAGGTTATACGTGTGTGATCAATAGAAACTTAATTGGAGATGAAAGGAGCCCTCGCAACAGAGAAAGATAGGAAAACTGAATCGGATATTTCTATATAAATTCATATGAAAATGGACATTATTTTTTCTTTTTCTTTTGTGAAATGATTTTTTCTGTATGGCGAAGAATCAATTTATGGTCATAGCTCGTCAGCAACAGAGTTCTTTGCCCTTAAAACTTGGATTCATTCTCAGAAACCTCTCAACGGCAAAAGAAAATAGAGTCAGAATCTAATCGAAGGTGTTTTAGTAGTCGTGTCTGTGAAGATGGTTGACCGAGTCGTTTCTCGTTTCTAGAGTATTTTAATTTTGACACGACAAATCAAAGACAAAAGAGATCGATCTTCATGTACTTATATGTGTGTGTGGGTGTGTTCCAAACTGATGAATTCGCTCTTAGTAATGATCTTCAGGCAGGCTAGCTCGGGACCTAACAAGAAACATGATATGCATCAATTCCCAGAGTGTTTCCAAAAGAAATAATTCGACACTCGCAAAACTTCAAAATCCCAATAAAGAAGATCCGAGAAAACAAAACAGATTTTCTTACTGTCATAGAAACACAGACATCCATTGTTGAAACTTTAGCGTTGAGCGATATATATGCCGGTCAATGAAACATTTTCCCATTCATCAATCAAAGGGTTGAAATTAACTGCACTCCAACTAGTCCCACCTTCCCACTAGCAACCTAAAATAAAATAAAATAAAGTATTTGCCATGTACCATGGAATGCACCGAAGTATAATTAATTATCTCTTATGTATTTTATACTAAATACTAGACATGTACTTATGCTTTGTTGTGGTTCCTTATTTAAATATCACAAGCGTGTTTTTAAAAAAATCAATAACTTAATTATAGTAATAACAGGTCAAATAAGTTAGATTTTTTTAATCAAATGATAAAAAAAATAAACAACGATAGCATACAAATAAAAGTTATATATATCAAAAATTACAATAACTTGGAAAAAAAATTTTTTTTTCAAGAGCAAAAAAATAATGTAATTTTTAACTAATAAAATATAAAATGATGAAATTGGGTAAAAAGATAACAAAAAAATCAACTCAAACCAACTCGAGTTAAAATGATAAACATGTAACTTTAATAATAAGGGTTGAGTCAACTCATGTTAACTCACAATATCCGTGTTCTAGGTTATGAGACCGAAATAACCTAATAGAAAAAAAATCATTGAAAATCACAAAGTCAATTTGTTTAGAAAAATTAATGTTAAATAAATAATAAAATCAAAAAATAAAATAAACAAATAAAAATTATTAACTTTTTAAACTCACGTGAGTCACTGGACTGAAATTTTTTTACGTCCGAGAATTCAAGACTTCGACGATCGGAGGTGGCCAAATTTTGAAACAAATGATGATGCCTTGTCTACCCATGTGGATGACGGGTTGTTGATTTTAAAAAAAAAAGAAAAACAAATTAGGCTAATATCATGTTATCCGTTCATTTGAAATAAAAAAGGAAAAGGGCAAGGAGCGCCCGAGCTCCTTTTCTTAGGTGAGGTGTGCTGGCCAATCCTCCTAGCCAACACTTAACCTCTTTTTTATATTACTTTTCATTTTTGTTATAATTTTGAATCAAATTCATTGTTAATAAAATAATTAAAATACTATTTAAAATACTATCCAATTTTACCATGATTTTCAAATAAAATTATAGTTTTTATAATAATATTAACAATTATTTTGTGAATTGTTATATGTGAACCTAATGTAAGATTAATAACAAAATATTCACATGAATATTAAATAAGAATAAAATATTTATTTTATTATCTTTATTCTAACATTTTTACATCATTTAAAAAAAATTAATTATCTTTTTTTTATGGTGTGTAAATTATCAAGTCATATTTTATTTTATTTTTGTTGGATTTTGCTTTAAACATCATGACAAGTTTTTGTTTAAAAATAACCTCATGGAGGTGGCCTGGCCTGGTGGAGAAGACTGAGAATTTGCTCCTCTGTCCAAGATCTCATGTTTGACTCTTGTCAGGTGCAAATAATTTTCATGGGGGCAATGGAAACACTTTTGTTTAAAAAACAATTATTCTTTTTAAAAATATATTTTCATAAAAAAATAGGAGTTTTGATTGAAAATATACATTTTTTTCCTTGATTCAAATGGTTAAGATTTTTAAAAATACTTATTTTAATGGCCATTAGTTTTTTTTATTTAAAAAACATACTGCTAATAAACATATTTTCTTAGGGTGAGTATTCGTAATAATTCAAGTAAAAAAATGCTATTTTAGGAAATTATCTGAACTATTCGTAATTTTCTTTTCCGTTCATTCTAGTCTGATTTTTTTTTTCTTTTACCCGAGTTTGTTTTATGCAACCGAGCACTAGGAGGAATGCTGGTTTGTCATCACCATCTCATTAATTTTTTGCCTAAACATTAGAAAAATTACAAATAATCAATTAAAATTAGGCCCACTAAAAGTTTTGACTCACCCAGATTAAATAAAAAGAATTATAAATAAAAAGATAATATATAATATAATTCAGGTAACCTTGAATTCTTTTAATATTACCTGAATTACTTGGAAAATTACTTATTTTTTATAATTTTTAAGACACGTTATTGAAATTAAATAAAAAAATATTTTAATTTCTCTTTTTAATGCTACTGATTCCGAGTTGAAGGCATGAAAAGACAAGAAAAAGAAACAAATATCGTCTCTCCAACATGTTACGTAACATGCGAGTGATGGGAGTTTAAAAACTATGGATTCATCAACTGCACTGCGCTCCATCAAGGATTAATCAAATGAAACCTGTGGGACCCAATTGAGACTAAATACTCTTTTAAGGATCTCAATTGGATTTATTTTTGTATCCGAGAGACTTTTTTGTGGTTTCCCCGAAGTTCTTTGCGCGCGGCAAGGTTCGAACGTTTTTTTTTTTAAGGGCAATTTTGTCTGAAAGTAAAAAAAACTCGACCTCTTGTAATCAATCGTAGCCGCTTGATAGTGTTTGGCATTGTAGTTTAATTGTAATTTTAAAGATTTTTAATTTTTTTAATTTTTTTTATTTTAAATTAATTTTTTTTTATTTTTATTGTTTTGATATGCTGATGTTAAAAATAAATTTTAAAAAATAAAAAATATATTATTTTGATACATTTCCAAGCAAAAAACAATATTTACTATAATCCCAAACGAGCACTTTATATTATTTCATTTCTTCTTGGATATGATATTGACAGCTTATTTTTTTATAGTTAATTATTAGATTGATGGCCTGGGCAACACTACAGGCCGGACCAAACTTTTTTCAACCCCGAAAAAAAGTTTAGGAGATGGTTTTGTTTTTAAATAAGTAAGAGAAATTCCATAATCAGGTTAAACCTTGATTAATTTGATAATATGATAAAAAAAAAAATTAAGTAACAACAACAATAAATAAATTGCCTTGGGTAAAGTTAGATTAACACGCAAAACTCGTGACCTGGCACATTAGATCGGGATAATCCTATAAAAGGATGGTGCCAGTAAAAATCAATTGTAAAAAAAGACTTGGAAAAAACAATTCAAGCCTACCCGATCAAATCTTTCAAACTTGAGGGATAAAATATTGAGGGATAAAATTGAAAAAAAAAATCTAAAAAAAATAATTAAAAACAAAACAAATAACAATCCATAAAATAAAAATCAAATCTAAAAAAAAAATGATCTCAAATATTGAACCATTATATAATTATATTTATTTATCTCATTTGTGTCTTACAAACTTTAAAATTTAAAATTCATTAGAAATTCAACCACAAGTAGATAAACTAAATAAATCCATTTCAATTCATCTTTAATACATCGACACTTATTTAAACACACTCATAAATGAACAAACTTTGTTTTGGCTACCACAAATCCCTAATATCTCATATTATGATCGAACCCTTAGGCCCCATTCTTTCTTCTTCTTCTTCTTTTTCTCTTTTTCTACACCTTGATACTTCATATGGACATACGTTAACACAATTATCATAACAATTAAGTCAACTAGTTTAGATTTCTTTTATTCACCAATCCAGTACTTAGCCTTAAACAGAGTAATGAGTTTTTCTCCAAGTTTTTTTAAGAAT
>Ga0325405_1002137_pt1 | contig 20317 bp, 6 predicted proteins | sample PopdelMetagenome_21_FD_205663 | JGI IMG/M metagenome (GOLD analysis project Ga0325405, IMG submission 205663) | Populus deltoides microbial communities from Bellville, Georgia, United States - Xylem-Control-R2 | ecosystem: Host-associated > Plants > Phyllosphere > Stem > Wood/Secondary xylem...
CGCCGGTGAGCAAATCTTATGGCTTGATTGCTAGCTAGTTGCTAATCCCAATTCAAAGCCCTTAAATAGTTTTCTATTCATGTCACATGGAATGGAAATTTCGTGTGGGGGAATCCTGGGACCATTCATCAATAGTTTATCACATAATATGATTTTACTATAGGCATATTGTATGTAGATTTGATTTGGTTAACCCATCTAAAAATGCCAAAGGGAGCTCTAAATGTAGTGCTTTTGACTTCTCCACATGTTACGATGATAAGTACGAGTTTATAAGAACTTGGTGTCTTGTTGATCTAAGATTTAATTTATGTCTGGCTTTAAATTAAACTAAATAAATATAAAGTCAAAATCTAATTTGATTTAAAAGAAATATCAAAATCATACATCTAATTTAATAATTTGATTATATATATATATATATATATATATATATATTAGCATGTAATTTGATTCAATTATAGTTTAATTGGCTATGAAGTCCATGAGAAAATAGAAACCATTTTAAAAAAAAAATGCTTCTAGAAAGGCATTTTAGAAAATGCCAAAGTCCCTTCACAAAGGCTCATTACCTCTCTCTCTCTCTCTCTCGCCCCTAATAAGTTAAGTTAAATGAACTAATAGGAATAAAAGCCTTCCTCTCTCAACAACACTAAAGAAAATGATGACTCCCATCTAAAAACAACTTCTCCCCCCTCTCTCTAGTCCCCAAAGGCCTTAATTAGAGTTAATTCTGAAAGGGACTTTTATCAAGATCACCTCCTAGCTCCAGCCTCCTAGCAGTATATTAAACCTTGCAAAACTCTATTTTTTCTGTTTTTTCTTCTCTTCAATGTTCTCAAAGAAGAAAAAGACCCTTCAAACCATACTCGCATCCAATGCAGGCTGTGGCTGTGGCTGTGGCAGGCCGAAACTCTCAGATGTATACGAGCCGATACCAAAACCTAGACCCAGACCCTGCAGAACCACAATTTCCCAAAAAGATCCAAACCCTAATTGTTCATCTTCAAGCTCCTGTGACAAAAGTGTAGGCTTCTCATTGATGGACAATGAAGAAGAAGATTACACCTCAACCACTATCACTCTGAACAAAGACAACACTTCATCATCACAAAACTCCGAATCTGAAACCGATCCAAAAGCATCCAAGATTATTGACAGCATTGCTGTGGTGAAATATTCTAACGACCCATTTCAAGACTTCAAGCATTCCATGTTGCAAATGGTCGTGGAGAAAAATATCTACTCAAGAAATGATCTTGAAGAACTCCTCAACTGCTTCTTGGGGCTGAATTCTCCTTGCCACCATAGCGTCATCGTTCAAGCTTTCGCTGAGATCTGGAATGAGATCATCTCGAAGAGGATCGTCAAGAAACCCTGTGCTCAGTTAGATGGGAGTCAAAAAATGAAAGATTAATCCTAGCTGTGCATGGAAATTGCTCGCGTGAAATTCACGTGAAGGCATTGAATTCACATGTGGGAAACTTTGATTAGTGTTCGGTAGGGTTTAGTCAAGATCAGGGGGCGCGCTTTGTAGTGGAGAAAATTAAGATGGATATGAGATTCTTAGATTATAATATTTAATAAAGAAAGAAGCCCAAACCTTAGAGATGCCAGATGAACCTACAAGGTTGTTTCGATTTTATTTTGTTTAATGCTTTGGCAGCTGGTGAGTTTTTATTTTTCTTGCAACTGTGTACAAATTATGTAAATAATAATAACCATATCCAACATTAGCATTTATAGCTAGCTGTGCTGTTTTAATGGCAGTGGTTGGCAATCTCTTTGTTGATGTGTATTTTTATATATATGGTAGAGGCTACTGGCACAGTTGACTCGTGACTGATCAAGAGAGAAATATAGGTTTTTATCCGAATCAATCCTGACGTGTGTTTTATTCTTCAAAAGCATTGTTTTCTCAAAGAAGATCCAATTTGTTTCAGATTTTCTTAATCTTCTGAATCAAAGATGTAATTAGCCCATGAAAAAGAAAAATGTCAAAAGTTTTTTTTTCTCCGCATAATTACCACCAAACCTGCGCCTAGCTCCCTGGGCACCTAGAATCTATCTGCTCTTTATTTTATTATTATATTTCTTCAAATCAAGACAGAATTTCCAAGACCTTTTTGAGTGTTTGAACATCATTTTGACTTCATTGATACCATTACCAGTAGCTGCATGAACCACCATGCATAACCACCACCACATCTACTTAACAAATATCACAGCACCAACTGATCAATCTCAGATAACTCCATCTATCTACAGCTGAGCTTGTGAAGAGATGGCCATGATTAGATTGCGTAAGAGGCGGTTTTGAGATGCCGCCCGGTGACGGATGCTAAGGGATTTCGGTCAGTTTTTGTGTTTCTGGAATCTAAAAGAAAACGGAGGTTAATTTGGCTCCTAAACTTGCAGAAAGTGAGCAATAAAAAGGCCATTTTTATATGTTCATCAGTCCCATGCCAAAACGTGTCCTTAATTTTAAATATGATTTTCATCTTCTTCTTTTTGTATGTTTATTGGGAGGTCTAATTTAATTTTGAGCCAGACAGAGAAATCTGCTCTCATTCCTAAATCTCTTATAGCGTTGGATTTAAAAATATCAGTTGAAAATTATTACTGTTAAACGTAATTTTAATTAATCTATAATTAATTGCACGCAAGCCATCTGATTCAAGTCCTCTTCTGCATGATTTGATGCTCTAATGTATTGTCTTCAACGTACCATTCTTTAATTCTTATTATAATTAATTATCATTTTTCAGGGCATTTTCATAGTGCAAAACCAGGATGCCTAACCACAATGACCCAGAGCTTCATTAACATGAGTGAGTGATGGTGGCTGATGGCTCTCCTTGCTATCTAAAAAAGAATAGGTCCTAATCCTATTGGAGAAATTCTCCTACACATTAAAACAGTTGGGTGAAGCCCACCTGCTTCACTTCACTGTTAGTGGGTTTTTTATTTTTATTTTTTAATATTAAATTTATATTAACTTTTTTTATTGGGTTTTTTTTAAAATTTTTATTTATTCATATTTAATTGATTTTGAATTAGTTTTATAAATTTTTTTATATTAAAATGTTGATCAACTCGAGTTTCATGGCTTAATCCACTAAATTTATGATTTAGATTATGAGCTCCGTAAAGTTTAATAGTTTTTATATAATAATAAAAATATAAACTCATGAAATCAACTGCAAATTTAATGTTATGATGTTAATTTGGTATTTTGATAATTTTATAAGAAATAAACTAAAATAATATAAGAGGATAATTTTAAAATCAAATAAATATTAAATGATGAAATTGAGAGGAAACATAATAGGGAATTTTTTTAAAAAAAAAAGTTATTTTCTTGAGTGTTCATATTGAAGTGAAGGAGGTCAATTGATTCCTCAACTCTTTAAAGATATCAAGTAATTAATCCAGTTATTTCGCACAAGTACACATACAAAATGAGTGCTTCTACACTGAAAATTAGATGCACGATATTTATCTCAGTTTTCTGGTTAATTAGAAGCATAACTTCAGCAATTCTTTGGACTTTTCCCCTTTTCCATAGCTGGCTGTGACATCTTAGCTTCAACCATCCACAAATCTTTTGATTTTGAAGATGAAGCAGAGTCACTGTGAGAAACAGGGCAAGAAAAAAAAGACGGCGGGGCAGCAGAAAATAGATCAACGAAGGCCTCAATTATAAAGCAATGATGCTGCTTCCTATTCATTCTCAAATACCATGCCAATAACTCCTCTACATCCTCCCAATTCTTTAATCCGCAAGTCTCAACAGTTTCCTCCATCGAACTGCGAAAATCCTCATAAGGATCTTCAGATTCCATAGCTAGTGCTACACATTCAGGGAATGGGAATTTGTTAGCTTCATCGTTATGATCATCTAGTATGGAACTCGTGTTACCTGGCTCGAAGAACAACCTCTCTGATCTCACTGCCTTATTAACAGCAATCTCCAGCGAGTCCTCTTTAGATTCCTTGGGCGTCAAGGAGATAGTCTTTGATTGTGACCGTGAGGAATTCAGCATTGTCATGAACTTGGCTGCATCACGTAAAGCAAAGTAGAAATTTTTTAAAGCATTCACCTTAGATTGGAATGGAAATGTCCCAATACTGAATGGTGGCCATTTCCATGTAACAAAATTGGTTTCTTGTTTCTTAAAGATTGAAGGGAGTTTCATTTTCTTGACCTTTGTGTCTCTGTATCTCCCTCATGCACTCTATCTCTATTCTCAAGTTGCATATATAGGGATCAAGTGTGTTAACTGTAAAAGATGCATCTTTTGCTGTGGTTGGATGGAAAGCAGGAGATCATTTAGAGCTTTCCATGATGAGCATTACTGCAACCTCACAAAAGAGATTTGTACAGTAGATCCCACTTCTCAATCAAAAACAGAGCATGACTGTCTTGGTCTGATGGACCAGTACTTTCTTGTACTGTATAATCAAGTCAGAAACTAGTAATGCAGCAACATGTGGTGGAAACTGTGAAGAGCTGGCTGGCATAGCCAGTCATCATAAGTTACCAGATGTACTGTCATTTGGTAGGTCAACAAAAAATGTATGAACTGAGGGTGGATCGACCACATGATCTTAAGACAATAATTCATCATAATCCGCTTTTACAATGTTTTTGCTAGCATTTAATTACTTTTAGGTGGATCTTACAACATGAACCATGAGAACCATTACTGTTATCTACATCTGAAATGATCATAAAGCCTTCTGAAATTCCTTTAAGGATCTCCTTGGTTCACAGCCAATATTGTTCACGCTGTCAGGTATCAGTTTACATATCAATGGAGATTAAATCCTCCTATATCAGCCTCCTGCATTTCTTTAAGTTCTGCATTTCTTGTAAGGTAGTTCTTTATACCAGTGCTGGTTCAAATTTTCATTCACGAGATCATTTCATTCTGCCATTGTAGTCAAAAGACGCCCAGGTAATTAGTATGGGCTTTAAAAATGAATAGACCTTAAGATGATTAAGGGCCTGCCGAAGCTCAGCATTGCACTTACAAAACAGACCTAACTAAACAAGAATAAAGGAGCCCGTCTAAAAGGCCCAAAGTCCATCAAATAGCTAAACCATAGCCGTAGAAGAAATTTGGAAAATTGAAAAATAAAAAAGAACAGAAAAAAAAAAGCCGAAGAAAGTCGAAATGAAAACAGCGTGGAGTGTGGACTTGTCAACCGTTCGACAAATGGTGTCAAGGGAAATGCAAGATCAAACAGGCAGGGGATGCTTTTTTTTAATAATAATAATAAAAAAAAATCATTTTATTTCTTGACTTGCCGAGTCAACGAATCAATTTGACCACAATCAACAGATTAACACTAGCATACCTCAAGAGAATTTCTTTAATTATTTTCCAAGTCTCGTCAACTTAATTTACAAATTTCTATTTTAACAAATCAGATAATCTATGCGTAAATCACGCACGTAATTTTTTAGCAAAGCACCTCTAATCCATACAAAACACCAGCATGTTGCTCCGGTCCATCTTTCACAAAAAACACATCCCTCATCTTTTGAAAAGCATGCCATGTCAGCAAGCTATCCGAACCAGCCTGGTGACATTTCCCCACCGCCCGGTTCACATCCAGTGTCCTGGCCACCCGGTCCAACCCGCCATACAAACTCTTACAAAACCGCATCATGTGCTTCACGTCATAAATTTTATTTCCGAAAAACACCCTCAACACCCTCAAAAATTCCACCAACCCAGACGGCAAGTCCCGGCTCGTGAGAATCTTCACCAAGTACCCAAAATCATACGCGCTATGGAAAGTAACCCAACTCACCGACTCGTTGCAGACAAGCCCAGACGACATCATCAACTCAGCAAACCTCGCCGAGTCAACCCCCTCCTCTCTATTCCTCCCAAAATCAATCCCTTGTCGCCTCAGCAACTCAATCGAGTCCGGAGCGTGAGCATCACGCTCCACATCAAAATCCCTGAAATTGAACTCCCAGATGAACCGGTTTCCAGTTCCCAGATCGGGCAAGTTCCCCTCTGCATCGGAAAGCGTGAGACCCACCTGTATAAGATTTAAAGCATCAACGTTGGATTTAAGGATCTTGTAATGATCCGACGGCTTCAGCTGTCGGAAATAATTCCTGTTATTGGTGGGGTCCACTGGTGGTCGGAATACAACACCAGGAAACTCGGTGTCCATTGATATATACGGGAACTCGGCGATTAATTCACTAATCAACTCGAATTCCGACTCCAAATTATACGACCAAACTTCACGAATTACAATTTTCTTGCTATCTTCCATTTCTTTTTTGCTGGGAACAGAGAATTAAAGAGAGAAGAGGAGTGAAGCGAAAAATCTTGGCTCTTGTTCAACTGCTGAGGATATGGGGAGAGTGCGAGAGAGGGTGTGATATATATGGGGAAAAGAAGGCGGGAGTTGCGTGGAAAGCGAGAAGGGCTGGCTGGTTCAGTGCTGGTGCATGGCTTCGAAGGTTCAGCGCGTTCGCAATTTGACTAAGGGAAGTAACGGTTCTGGACTTGGTCCACGTGAGGCTCCTCCATTATTAATTATTATCATGTATTTACTACATTTGCCTTTATCTCTATCCTTTCGATACATGCTAGGACATTCTTGATTATTTATTTATACTTGAATTAACGTTATGCTATTGCAATTAAGAGATACAAATATTTGTTTATTAAAAGATAATAGTTTACAATTTTGTTTGTAATCTTGAAAGTGACATGTAAATATTGTTTGTTTTTATTTTTTAAAAGAGAATTAATATTGTTTGATTTTTAAGAATTTTGAGAACTAATTGGTAGTTTCATTTCCAAAACAAAACAATATTTAAAGGATATTAAGAATAAACTAAAACTGCTTAGTGTTTCACTGTGCAAATTTACAGTGAAACGCTCAGCACTCTTCAACTTCTTTTTTTTTTCTTTTTCTTTTTTTTTGTCTTTTTTTTGTTTTTGTATTTTTGGTTTTCTTTGCCTTTATGGGTTTTTTTTGCTTTTTTTGTGTTTTTTTAATGAATTTTTTTTGTTTAATTTCTTTTTGTTAATGTTAATTTTTTTATTTAGTTATTAAATTTTCATGACACGGATCCCGAGTTTAACGAGTTAATCTGAAATTTTTTTTTTGCTTTTTTTTAATTAATAACATATACTAAAATTGTTCAGTGTTTTATTGTGCAGTCCACAGTGAAACGCTATGCTATTTTTTTGTTTTTAATTTTTTTTCTATTTTTTTCCTTTTTTTCTGTTTTTCTATTTTTTTTGGTTTTCTTTGCCTTTATGTTTTTTTTTTTTTTGCTTTTTTTTGTGCTTTTTTTAATGAATTTTTTTTGTTTAATTTTTTTTGTTAATGTTAATTTTTTTATTTAGTTATTAGATTTTCATGACACAGATCCCGAGTTTGACGAGTTAATCTGAATTTTTTTTCTTTTTTTAATTAATAACATATACTAAAACTGTTCAGTGTTTTACCTTGCAGTCCACAGTGAAACGCTAAGCTATTTTTTTGTTTTTAATATTTTTTTCTATTTTTTTTGCTTTTTATACCTTTATAGGTTTTTTTTTGCTTTTTTTTTCTTTGTGTTTTTTTTTCTTTTAATGAATTTTTTTGTTTAATTTAGTTTGTTAATGTTAATTTTTTTTTTTAGTTATCAGACTTTCATGACATGGATCTCGGGTTTGGCGGGTTAACCTGGTTTGACGAGTTAACCCAGAATTTTTTTCGTTTTTTTTAAAGTTTGATGAGTTAACCCGGAATTTGTTTTTTGCTTTTTTTCTTTTTAATTAATTTTTTTCGTTTAGTTTAGTTTTTTAATGTTAAATTTATTTCTATTTAATTATCAGACTTTCATGATACGTATCCCACGCTTGATGGGTTAACCCATTAATTTTTTTTTATATTTAGTTATCAAACTTTCATGACGCGAATCCCAGGTTTGACGGGTTAACTTGCTTTGAAGGGTTAACCCAGTTAATTTAGATTCTTTTCTTTTTCTTCATTAATTTTTCTCTTCCTGTTGATTTTTTTTCTTTGTTTTTTAATTAATCTATTTAATTATCATATTTTTATGACACAACCTTGCAGCCAGACCCACATTCAAGGCTCTTGGGTCCGGTATTGCAGCCAGACTCACTTAAACTTGAGTCATGTAAGTTTAATACTATTATTAATATTATAAATATTACTCTTGAGTCAAGCATTACAGCTGAACCAAAGGCTCTTGGGCATATCTTTGCAGAAACACATAACACTCTTAGATCTTACTCTTTTTTGATATTTTTTATGCAAGAAAAAAAATTTAACCCGTGACGTCTGCTTTTATTTTTTTTTCTCTTTTTCTTTTTAAGCCTTTTACTGTGGATTGTATAGTACAGTCCACAGTGAAAAAACTGATGCCTTTAGGTTTTTTTTGTCTTTTTTAATTAATTTTTTTGAATTTAATTTTTTAATATAAAATTTTTTCTATTTAATTATCAGACTTTAATGACATGGATCCTAGGTTTGACAGGTTAACTTAGTTTATTCAAATTTTTTTCTTTTTCTTCATTAGTTTTTTTTTTCCTATAGGTTTTTTTTTCTCTTTGCTTTTTCCTTTTTAACTAATATTTTTTAAAAATTTATTTCATTAATAATAAATCTTTTTTATATTTAGTTATCGCACTTTCATTACACGAATTCCATGTTTGACAAATTAACCTGATTTGGCAGGTTAACCCCGTTGATTCAGATTTTTTTTCTTTTTTTCTCATTAGTTTTGTTCTTCCGATTTCATCTTTTAATATTGTATGCAGTTCACAGTGAAAAGGCTGAAACCTTTAGTTTTTTTTTTGCTTTTTTTTTATGTCTTTCACTGTGGACTCCACAGTGCAGTCCACAGTGAAAAAACTGATGTCTTTTTTTTTAATTAATTTTTTTATTTAGTTTGTTGATATTAAATTTTTTTCTATTTAGTTATCAAACTTTCATGACACGGATCTCAGGTTTGACGGGTTAACTCAGTTAATTTAGATTTTTTTCTTTTTCTTTGTTAGATTTTTTCTTCGTATAATTTTTTTCTTTTATTGTTTCTTTTTATTTAATATTTTTTTATTTAATTTAGTTCATCAATATTAAATTTTTTTCTATTTAGTTATCGAATGATGCCTTTAGTTTTTTTTTTTTGCTTTTTTGCTGCTTTTATGCCTTTAACTGTGGACTGCGCACTGTAGTACACAGTGAAACGGCTGATGCCTTTTTATTTGTTTTTTTAATTATTTTTTTATTTAATTTAGTTTGTTAATGTTCAAACGGGTTAACCTGGTTTGACGGGTTAGCCCAGTTAATTTTGTGTTAACCTGTCAATTTTTTTTTTCTATTTAGTTATCAAACTTTCACGACACGAATCCAAGGTTTGAAGTGTTAACCCAGTTAATTCATATTTTTTTCTTTTTCTTCATTTTGGTTTTTTTTCTTTGTTTTTTTCTTTTTAATTATCACACTTTTATGACACGACCTTGCAGCCGGACACACATCTAAGACTATTGGGTCTGGTATTGTATTTATACCCACTTAAACTTGGACAATGCAAGTTTAATGTTATTATTAATATTATAAATATTACTCTTGGATCAAGTGTTGCAGCCACACCCAAGACTCTTGGGTATAGCTTTGTAAAAAGACCTAATATTTTTAAATCTTAATTTTTTTAATATTTTTATGTAAAAATTATTAATCCGCGGCATCACACGGGTCATGCTAGTATTATCTAACCAAAAACATATATATTTATTAATACTGTAAAGAATTAAACATGGAAGGATGCCGTGTATTTAACTATTTATGACGGTGATTAGAAGAAGGTCAAGTGTCTATTTTATTTTATTTATTTTCAGGGCAAGTGGGGGTTCGTTCCCTTGGAGTTTGGACCATTTTCAATGTACCTAGGTGGGTACCTATTTCAGAGAAGTAGGTAGGTAGGTACGTTTGACACTCCTGTGGTGTAATGGGATCAAGTGGGAGCTGATCAGAGACACAGAAAGGGGGAGGAGATGGGGCCATTACGTGTTTTTTATCCAATGATTACACAGAGCGGAGTGTAGCAGACTGCATTCACTTTCTTCTTTTTCTTGTTGGCTTCCGTCTTTCATTGCTTTTTTCTGTGCATGCTGCTTGGGTTTCTCGGACATTTTCTTGCAAGTGGCTGTATTGTTGCCCCGTGATTGTCTCTCCATCGCTCCTTTTGTTTCGTCATTGACATGGAACTTGCACCATATTTACGACGTTAGTAACACCCTGGTTAACATCATGTCAATTTCCTTGTAATGATGTTTTTATTCAAGGTTGCCCCACCCTATTCATGAATCAACTCGAAAAAAACTTGGATTCTTGGGTTATTAGGATAATTATAATCTCAACTTAATAGCTTAATCCATTAAATGATGTCACAAGATATGATTTATATTATTCTCTAACATACTTTCTCAAATAAAAGTATTTTAAATTTAAAATTTACACATATGCACACTACATTGTGCTTGATTATTATCAAATAAATAAAGATGATGGTATTCAAATTCGTGACCGTTTGATCATCAAGACTCTGATATTATGTCAAATAACCAATTCAACCCAAAAACTTAAACTTTTAGGTGAGATTAAAAGATATGATTTATACTATTCTCTAACAATCCATAAATAAATCTTATTATTTTTTCTTGTTGTTGATGTAATCAAGTTTGGATTAATTTGATTAGATCAACTATATCATTAAGAATCTAATAGGACTAATAAAATTTTATCAGTTCAGTTGGAGATACAATCCGAATCAAATTTAGAATCCTGAATTTCCTAGGTCAATCTATTGGATTGAGCCATGATTTAACAATTATGTTTTTATACTTAATTTTCATGACAGAACTAAATACTATCATGACTATATTTTAAACATGTTATTCTACTTAACTCATGTATTTACAACAAAGCATAATTTTCTTGCGATTTTTTTTCTAGGACTTTAACCTTAGATTTAAACTATTTATGCATGCAAAAACTTGTTAGTAATTGGAATTGCGCGATGAGAGAATTTAATCCAACAGAATAAATTACAAAAACCATGGCCTCTAGCCCAACCATGACCATGACAATCTATATCCCTGAGGTGCTGTACAGGTAATTAATTACCAACAAGTGATTAATCAATTAGCTAGCATGATCAAATGGTATTAAAGTGTTCTTATCCAATTAAAAAATGTTGACCAGCACTTGGTCAAGCTCAAGCCTGAATTTCTGGTGGCTTTTTATCATTTTATTTTCTTCAAATATGGTTGCTTCATGAGTCAAGGTATCTTCCAAACGAAAGGAGGGCTCATTCTTCATCAATTTTTATTTAATCAACGATGCTGCTCGTACTAATAAATTTGAAACAGTATATAGTAGCTAGCCTGCGGTTGAAATCTTGAAAAATGTCTTGAAAAGCACAAGGAAAATTCTTTTTTAACCTTATGCATTTTATTTTTTTTTGGTTATAAAAAATGAGAAGGCAGGCAGGTCATTCTAAGTCTCATTAACACTTGGAATCTTTCTAAAAAATAGATATGATTATAAATAAAAGCATAGATATGTTTGTTTTTTGGTTTAATTTATTTCTCAAATTGTTTTTTAATTTATTTCTTGTTTTAAAAAATATTAAATGGATAATTTTGATGTAATTTTCAATTATTTTGATGAGTTAAAATTAAAAATTAAAAATATTATTTTAATATATTTTTAATTAAAAATATATTTTTAAAAAAATACTATCAATCATATCAACAAACACCCGCTTCATACACAAACAATATTCTGGTAGCTTAGGTCAATTCAATATTAGTAAATGAATCTTAATAATGTTTATAGTTTAATAGTAAAACAATTAAAATTTAAGTTTTTAAAAATAATTCTTCTAATTTAGTTTCTTTTAATTTAATTTTATTTTATTTTCTAGCTCTATCGGGACACATTGTGTCCATATATTGGTTAGAGTACTGAAGCTCCCTCATCCGAATATGCAGGACAACAACTTTTTTTAATATATATTTTCCAGGGTTTTTTTAGTTTTTTTTTTTTGATAATTTTAACATGTTAATATTAAAAATAAAAATAATAAAAATAATTATTTTAATATATTTTTAAATAAAAAAATCCTAAATACAATAACAAACATATACTTCACCTTGCTGTACATCTTGGTCAGGCTATCAGGCCCCCTTTCTCAGTTAGGTCTTAGTCGGGTGATTGTGACAATTCAATCTGTGACTAAATTTCCACAATGTGGGATCTACTCCCATGAATTCTTCTACGATATATGCTGTCTGTAATAACAAATAGTGACAAGGAGTAGGGCCATTTCTCTGTAAATTCACAATGGTAATAGCTACTTTCAACTTTGTTATATAAATTTATGATTTGTACATGATTTGTTTTAAGTTTTATAAACTTGTATTTGTTTGTAAATTAATAAAATTTATGTTGAAATTTTAACTTTGATGTTTTATGATGAAATAAATAATGACTCATTTAACAGGTTGATTTTATATTTTTTTTAATTTTATTACCGAGTTGTAATTTTCGATAAATGTATAGAAATTTAAATTTATATAAATATATAATTGATAATTAATTAAGAGAACTATTAAAATAGATTTGATAAGATATTGAGCTGAACCAATATTTTTACAAATTTATTTAGTTTACATAGTTAATTAATACATGTTGTCATCATTATTTAAATAGGTTTGATATAAGTAATGAATTATCGTCCATGGATGTATCGAGATTTACCTTAGGAGTTTACGAATGATAGATTATTATAATGGGATTCAAGGTTTTATTAATTATACACTATCTAATCTGAAAAATATTAGTGGAGTCAATATTAGATGTTCATGCAAGAGATGTGAGAATAAAAAATTTATTGATCCAGATGTTGTAACGATACATTTTCTATAAAAATAGTTCATAGAGAAATACATGTGTTGGTATGCACATGGAAAACCATGTGTTCCTCACGATACCATGGTATAGAGGATGATTAGTTCAATTTTTAGTGCTAGCAACATGTATGGAGTTGTAGATGACAATGATAATCCTTATAGGAATATGATTATGAATGCAATGAAAATGAATCAGAGTCATGCCAATTATCAATATCAAATCATAGATAAAGAACCTAATGCAAATGTGGCCATGTTTTTTGATCTTTTGAAAGATTTTGACGAACTACTATGGGATGTTTGCACAAATCACTGCGGATTATGAAGAACTCTGTCAAGTGGTAATGAAGATGAGATCACACATGGGTGGTCCATGTGCTGCTCCTTATTGGCCCCACAATCCCAACAACGACCAACCTCCTCCTCCTTTAGCGTTGTCTCTGTTTTAGATTTATTGTATTTGAACATATAAATGTTTAAATTTATAATTTTTATATTATTTTAATTTTTTATATATTTGATTTTAATTATTTTTCTACTTCTGTTAAATATATGTTTTTTTTAAATATTCTTAAATATTATTGACATTGGTATATTCTAGAGAATTAGAAACGAATTACTGCAAATATCACTGCTACTGTTAACTCTATGATGGAATTATATATGGTATTTCGTCGGTTATAGAGCAAATTTTTTGAGGGAAATACTGACATAATAAAACGAGTAATTTTTTTTGACGTGCTCTATTCGTCTACAAATCTATCAGTAAATTTATTACTAATTAACTATAAATTATCAACAAAGATTTTTCTAATGAATTGTTTTATTTGTAAGCTTGTAAATAAAATACTTACCGACAAACTGCGAGTGTAATACCAATATTCTTTCAGTAAAATCGTTAAATGCGACAATGGTTCTCATGTTAGAGGTACGAATACTGGGCAAAAGAACCAACTGAAAAGGACACAGGGTCCCTCTACTTCAATCAAACCCTTTACCTAATTCCAATTCGTGTGATCTTAGCCTCTTTATCCGACTTTCTTCTTAGTTGAACGGCCAGAAGTTAATTTTATGCTGTAAATGATCTTCAGCAGTTGAAGGGATTTATTTGCATAGAGGGTTTGATATGAACAAGTGTGTGAGGTAGAGAGACCTGGAAGTCATCTTTGATCATTGCAGCTTGATTTTAGGAACAAGAGTGCATTCCAAAACCAAGACATAAAATTGATGAAAAATATCACATATTTCAATCTTTTTTTTTTAAAAAAATATACAAGGTATAAAGAATGATAATGAGATTTATTATAAATTAAAATTTCTTGCTTTGCATCAACAGATGAATGATTGTTAGAGGAATATAATACCACTATACCATTAAATAGTTTTATCGACGGATTCATTCTGTCGGTGTAAGACACAGAATTCGTTAGTAATATTTTTACTGACGGCCTCACCGATGAAATTTATCTATCGAAATATTGATCGTCGATAATTCTTATTTCCGTCGCTACTTCGATCGGGAAAAAAAAATACCGACGGTTTTACAGACAGGGAAAGTGTGCTAAAAAAATAATTTCCCGCGAGAAATTTACCGACAGACTTATTCCGTCTGTATTTCCAACAGTAAATCATCGACGAACTGGCCGTCAGTGATTGTAGCATGGACAGTAAATATTTCAAAATTCTCTGTAAAATACCGACAGAATATATCCGTCGGTAATATTAACGGTAAACACAAACGTAAACACAAACGGAATACGCAAATCTCTTAGCTGTGGCCTGATTAATAATTAAATCATATTTCCAAATTAATTTCAAAATTGAGGTTTCGAGTTCAAATTTTAAAATATACAATTACTAACTCGAGAGTTACAAGGGAGAAAATTCATGGCATAATTCAACGAATACTTGTTCAATAAAAGAAAGAATTAAAAAAATAAATTTTAAATAGATAAAAATATATTTATCACCTTTTGATGTAATAATATGATTCTCTCTTTTTACACAGTCTTTATATATATATATATATTGAGCAAGTATTGCTAATTACAATTTTAGTACCATAGTTTTTTTTTCTCGTTACCAGGAAAAATAATTAATCAACTTTAGAATAAACCATATCATGCATTTCAATTTTTTTTATATGAAAAAAACACAATATTTATCAAACATTCACACTTATTGAATTCACTCTTGAGAAATTCTTTGGATGCTACAAATTAAATGGAGCTTTCAAATCTCTCATCTATCAGATGCTCACCCATGTGAACCAAACTATAAAGTAGATGTACTTTGGTTTTGCTTAGATATTACACAATGTATTGCAATCTCTCAACCAAGAGCTCCATTTATATTTCCTGTCATTAATTTTAAAGACTCAGCAGATCATTTTACGTCTACATGTGTCTGCCTCATGATATATTTGACTATTTGTTGTTCGCACAGGAAATCAGAGAAGACGTTTCACCTACCCCGACGAAACAGTTGAGTGCATTGATTTTGATGCAAACGGGCTTTTAATTGATTTACCATGGAACCAAATGCCACCACTGCCGATTCATCTGGGCGCTTCAAGTCTATATGATATTGTTTGCATGAAATTTTATTATTTTTTTAATAATTTTCAGTTGTTTTAATGTGTTGTTAATATATATTAAAATAAAAATATTTATTTTAATATATTTAACAATAAAAAAATATTTTAAAAAATAACCAAATTACGCTTCCGAAACTAGTTATTTACTACTACTCCAGTGCTTTTTCCATGCCATTGCATGCAGTAATTACTATACAGATTTCATGTAGAGATTGGAAATCTTTAAGGAAGGAACTAAACTTGAAAGAGATTTACATACACATAGGCTGACTGAACTTGGCATGTATTCATGAAATAAAAAAGAGAAGAAAGAACATGGCATGAATCAGAGAAACACGTACTCATGATCAATTAAATTTTTTTATAAGAAGCTGTATTGATGAATTAAAAACCTAAATTGTATGTGATCCGTCTTGTAGGCAACCAAAGTACTGCTCTCAAACAAGAACTTCATTGAACAAAGATAGCAAAACCAAAAACTGAGCCAACATTGAACAGAAGAGAGAGAATTAGAAAATAAAAAGGAGGTAAAGCTGGATAGACATAAAGATCAAAATTATGAAAAAGACCTTAGCTAGGCAAGAAAGTAACATTTGTTTTTGAATGAAGAACAACTAGAAGAACCCGCGAGGATCTTCCTTTCAGTTTGTTGTCTTCTTGGTGTTTTCCTCGCGGAGAAAATCAAGCAAGACTGTGCTCTTGCATTTCGGGCATTTGGGATCCACCTCGGATAACATAATATACATGAGGCATCGAGGACAGCCAACTAGCACCATAGGAGTTGTGTCTGGGCAGCTGGGGTAGTTGACAGTCATGTCTTCAGGCTCCGACGAAACACATGAGCTGTCTGCCGACATATCCCAAGATGAATTCGAAAGCGATTCAACCTGTTGATTAGGCCTAGGTGGTGAAAGGTTCAGCTTCAAATCCAACATCGGGCTATTCCCTCCTTTACTCATTTCCTTTAGAAAATGAATGAAACAGTAAAATCAGAAAATTAAATAGTTAAACAAAATTTAGAACAAGAGGTGTGATCAAATCTATATAAGATTTGAACAAAATAGCCTACCTTGTATCAAAGTAGAATTGGAAGTCTTAGAAGTGGTAGAGGTAGAATTGGCAATATGAACAGCAGTACCTAAATTAGGTAGCTAGCTAGTATGCATCTATCCTCCACAGCTAATTACAAGAGTTTCTTGTTGAAATTTTCCTTTACACCATTATATAGTGATTTTGAGGAAGGGACAGAAAAGATGGGGTTTTCTTTAGTTGCTAATTAGTTATGGGTAGGGCTAGAGGGTAAGGATATAGAAATTAAAGGGAGAAAGCAAAAGGTGATAGAAAGTGAATTTGATGCAAGAAAAAACTGGTGGAAGAGGGTAAATTATTGCCACAAATTGTATTAATTGTGGCAGACGAAATACCCCGGCCCAATAAGGGGGAATTAAATATTGCCTCTCGTTAACAAATACTCTAAAAAAACTATAAAAACGTTGGGAAAATACTATTTTCCACGTCATTATTTATTAAAGAACAAATTATTATAAATTGCCACACTGACTTGTTTTTCTAGGCCGAAACTAATGACGAATTAAAACATATTTATTAAGAAATAATAATATTCAAAGATAGGTGGCTATCATAAAAAAACATGAAAAAAAAATTAAAGACGTTGTTTCTGAACTTGGGACTAAATGGCTATTATGGTCCTTAACTTTTTAAATTATAAATTTTTATTTCTTAAAATTTTGTGAAATTTAATTTTGATCTCAAACTTTATTTTTTTATTTTTTAGTTCCTTGTTTAAGAGAGAAGAGAGAAAATAATCGAATTCCAGTTGTAGAGAGAAATTATTGGTTAAGACTAATTTCGACCACGAAAACGAGTGTTTTTTCAATAAATTTCTTTTTATAAAGAAAGTTTATACAAGGTGCATGTTTTCCCCCCTTAACTTGCATGAAATAGTAAATTTGAACCCAAAAAGAATTTTGGTTTCTGGTTTGATTGCGGGTTCTAGATCTATTTTTCGGGTTGTTAAAGGTTAGGTGTATGTTTTTAAAGATGCTTAAGATGTTTTTATGGTTCTTTCGGGTTGAAATACGGTTGGAATTTTTCCATCGATGTTTTTGTTTGTATTTGTTAATTTTCTGGTAGTGTACGTATATACAATTAAAAAAAAAGTTGGATTTCAATTTTAAATTTTTCATAGGATCATAGTATTGAATTTTACCATTGATCCACCACTTTTTGTTGACGTACTCATCAATCGAAGCTGTATATGTGGTTTATTATGTGCATGTATGGTTAGCAGGAGGGAGTACCAAACAGCATTCATGCCATTATTGATTTCTGTTAACAACCTTGATTTCCCTCTTTTTATTTCTTAACAAATTTGGGTGCGCTTCAAATGTTGTTTGTGATGATCTCTTCGCGTTCAAGGATTTAAACATGGATGGTGAAAATATGGTCACCATTTGTATTGTCTCAGGACATTTAGCTAGGAGGTGATGTTTCCTCTTGACCACTTATTCACTTGGGAGCTAGGGTTCCCTCCTCCTCAAATAGTTATTAAGGAGCAGCATGCACTTAGGTTAGGGAGGCTAAATCTATACCTATCTATCGTTTATTACAAGTATTGAACATTGACTTTTATTTAGTTGACGACTAAGAAATGTGACCTCGAAAACTCATCCATGTTTTAATTGTGGGGTTTCGTGGCTGATAAGCTTAGGAAAGCCTTGACCGTCGCGCGTTGAGCAAGAACTTGAGCCTGTACTGTACATTTTTGATCTTCTTCCCTTTCTTTCTCGAGAATTTAATTGCAAAATTAGGGTAGGCAAATGGGATAGGTTGAATATTGTAGCCGCACTTTCTTAGGAAACGTTGCGGGCCAGTTTTTATATTAATATATATATATATATATTAATGCTAATTCCTTAAAATACGTATAGTTTTAAGATAATTCTGAAAAAAGAAAGAAAAGGAAAAGGAAAAGGAAAAGGAAGAGAAGGATACTTTTCAAGAAAAAAACGACTGTCCTAATTTTACTATAAATGAAGCAGTTCTTAATTAATTAGGAATTCTCCCAACTACATCATTTAATTTGTAGGTACTGAACATATCACGATAATCTTTTTATAAAATAAAAAATAACTTGGATATATATATAATACTCAATATATATCCATCCATTTGAATTTATAGGCAATTTATCGCAAGCATTGTCCTGTCCAGATACAGCGGTATCAGCATTAAATTTGTAAGAAAACTTGAATAGCTAGCCATTCATCGCAATCATTGTCGTCATATATATATATATATATATATATATATATATATATATATTTGGTTTTCATTGATGAAATCATATCTATATTTGATAGAAACTAATCAGTGCTATCCAGGTGAGTTCTTGGTGCTTGGTAGATGTTGGTTGAGGCCGTTGGATTGCCATTCAGCTAGCTTGATTGAGCGTGCAATTACTACCCAGAGGAGACGCCATGCCATTGCTTTGGAGATGGATGATTTTTTTTTTTTTATCAAAACAAAACAATGATGTTTTGGTATTTTTTTTAAAAAATAAGTTAGCCCTCTCTTAGCTCGTGATCTGAATTTTATTTTAGATCAACCCCGTATTATATTTAAAACCATACTTAAAATGTTATGTGAAAATGAACATTTTGAATATTTTTTTTAAAAAAATTTAAGTTAATTCTTTCACGTCGTTACCTGGATATATTTTTTTAGATCGACTCCAAAATAAAATTTAAAACCATACTTAAAATGTTATGTAACCTGAATTTGGCCTGGGTACATCTGGATCATTGAGTTTAATTAATGCTTTAGATGTTATGTATTATAATATTTTTCTAAGAAAATCGGCATCTTAAATATTTTACTCATTTGAGATTCAATTATGCGCTATCTTAATTAATTGTATCTTGTGCAGGTAGCTTGAGTAAACTGTTTGTTTATTTAATTGGTGATAGTATATATCTTTTCTCTTGACGTTAGTTTCTTCCCTCATGCATGATTTTGACTACTTTCTGTTGCATATTTATTTTTCTCCTTCAAAATTGGTTTTCATTAATGAATTCATATCTGTATTTGATAGATTTTTTTTTCCCTTCCCCGAGCCAACTCGATTTGTTCCAATCCAAAAGAAGAGGTTGAATCTTTATATATATATATATATATATATATATTCTGAAAGGAAAAGGGGCTGTTTAATGAAGTTAGCTATGGTCATATATAAATTATGAACAAATTAAAGATGGTTATATATATCTTCTTAATTTGTAGCCAAAAATAGCCATCGATCGATCCCTATTTCTCAAAAAACAAAAAAATATAGCCATCCCTTCTCTTGAATTACCCTTTTATTATTTTTTGGGTCAGAAATCTTGGAATCTTATAGGAAAATATATAGCTAAAAGAAAAAATTTAAATGTAAAGTACCTAATTAACTAACCATTGAATGAGTAGAATAATTAAGTAGAGATTAAGCAATAAAGAAAGATGGGCGGTGGGAGGGATAATTAGGGCATCCATCCCAAGTGAGTTCTTAATTAGTGCTCGATCGGTAAATGTTGGTCGAGGTTGAATTATCGTTGAACTAACTTAATTGTGCAATTACTAATCAAAGGAGATGCCATGTCGTTGCTTTGAAGATGTTTAAAGGCCTAATTTATAAACATAATTAAGTAAGTAATCTATCTACTTTTATAATTGTTACAATTTTGGTTGGAAA
>Ga0325405_1002140_pt1 | contig 20303 bp, 8 predicted proteins | sample PopdelMetagenome_21_FD_205663 | JGI IMG/M metagenome (GOLD analysis project Ga0325405, IMG submission 205663) | Populus deltoides microbial communities from Bellville, Georgia, United States - Xylem-Control-R2 | ecosystem: Host-associated > Plants > Phyllosphere > Stem > Wood/Secondary xylem...
GATGAATGGCTAAAGAGGTTGGTGGGTGACACGGGTAAAGGGAAAAATCTGAGTTTCAATTGGGAATAATCTATTGAAATTAATTTTGAAGTTTTTATTGAATAGTTCTCTGTCTTCCAAGTATCTGTATAAGTATATAACTATTAATTTAAGGTGTTTATTTTTTAAGTATTTTGAATTATTTTAAACTAGTATAAATATATGTTTGGAGTATTATAAGTCTAAGTTCAAGTCTATAAGTATTTCCTTTTTTAGGAGAATAATATTTTTACGAATGATATTTGTTTTTTTATCATGCTTTTCATGTTTCTATTTTTACTTTTTTTTCTTTAAATATGTCTAACATGGTGTCAGAACTAGTTTAATCTAGTGAGTTTTTAAAGAGACTAAAGAGTGTGAAATCTAAAAATAAACGTGCAAGATGATAGTTTCTAACAAAAGAATTGAGACCTTGTATCAAAAGGAAATAAAAGAAGCCTAACAAAGATGCTTAGTGCAAGTTGCACAAAAGATAAGATGTGGTATGAGAAAAGACCATGCATGAAAAAAAGAAGAGAGAACTCTTCCTATAAAAGATGAGAAATGGCCAAAAAGCCATGACAAAAAGAAGGCAGCAACCTGAAAAAATGGAATGGTCATTTGAAGAGCCAAATATTGAAAAAAGATGTTTTGCTAGAGAATTGTGACAACAATCACAAGAGGAGAAAATGGCTAGGAGTGGCCATGTTAAGACAAAAAAAATAATTAAAGAAATAAAATTAAAGAAATGGCAATGGAATGTCATTAGCTAACTATGATGAAAGGAGTGGCTAAAACAAAGATCCAGGAGAGATCTTCTCGAGATGAAGATGAAAGTTAATTCCAGAAAATTAATTATAGATGCAATGTGATAAAAAAAAATGAAAGAAGATATTGAAAATTATTGTGAAAACCTGCTAAATTATAATCTAAGTAAAATAAATAAAATATCGAATAGATTAAATAAAAAGATTTCAAGTATTGTAATTGGATACAATAGAATAAAATATAAGATGTTAAGGTGAGAATTTAGTAAACAGAAGAGTTGAGTGACAAAAATAAAAATGAGAAGAAATGAGAGTCAATGTGTAAATAAGTAAAAGTTAGACTACAAATGCTCTATTTTTTTTCTCTTTTAGCCGTGAGCTTTAAACAAAGAGAGGGGAAGAATTGTGTGATTTTTCTACTTAAATTCTCATTGATTTCACTAATTAAAGTGAGTAATTAGAGACATTAACTTAATTAAACATCAAGAGGGGGTTGATTTTAAAGTGGTGAGTATATTGAAGGAAGGATTTCAAGCTAGGGTTTGAAGAGGGAGAAGAAGAAAACTTGATTTTTCTTGCATTCTTTCCTTAAATCCTTATCAAAGTGAGGTAAATAACATGCTCCAAATGATTAATTTTTTTAATTTTATGTTTGATGAAGGATTAGGCAAAATTATGATTATGTGAAATTGTGGATTTATGTTATAATTTATAGGAATGATGCAAATTATGTTTGAACCATGTTAGAAAGCATGAATTATAATTGGGTAAGTGTTTAATTTCAAGTAAAAGAAACAAAAATTATTTTTCCTCATTTTAATTGAATATTTGGCCAAAAGAGGAATAATTTAGGGGATTTGAGGTTTAATACAATTGTTTGGAAAATATGGGAAGATGAAGGTTTATAAGTGTTATTATATGAATGGAGTAAGAATTTTTCAAAGAGAAAAGAAAAATCTTCACTTCCTTACCTAGGTTGTTTTTGGCTAAATAGAGAAGAAAAATTAGAGAATGGAGTTTAAATAATATTATTTAGGAGTTTTTGGCTAAATAGAGAAGAAAAATTAGAGAATGGAGTTTAAATAATATTATTGAGGAATCTTACCAAATTGAAGACAATTGATGTTGATAGGTTAAATTGTATAGAGACTTTTGTGAAAAAATAAGTAAATGTTTCAAAAAGAAGGGTTTTGTCCTCCTTGAATTAAAAGTCAATTAAACTTAATTAAAGGTGTTGGATTTAATCAAAGAATATGTAATGGGTATTAGAATTTTTAACGGTTCGAATGAATGAACAATGACAAAGTAATTTTTGTTGGTACAGAGGAGGCCGCAGGACCTAATCAGCAATAAGGGACATCTTCACGCGTACAGACACCAAGTAGGTGTTCGACACCTTGGAGTAATTAATTAGCATCTTCACGCGTACAGACACCAAGTAGGTGTTCGACACCTTGGAGTAATTAATTAGTTCATATTTTTTTTATTGTAGAATGAATTTTTATAGATTGTCAATTCTAGTGCTGGTTACTGGAAATAATGCCTTGGTGAATGGGCAAACCTTAAAAATTATTTCCTGGTTACTGGAAATAATGCCCTGGTGAATGGGCAGTTACTGGAAATAATATCCTGTTGAATGGACAAGCCTTGAAGATCATTTCCTGATTACTGGAATTTATGCTTGGTTGAATTGTCATGTTAAGAAAATTAATTTACAAATTAATGGGATAATCACTTGATGTAAAATAGATTAATTGTAAAATTTTAAAGTTAAATATGCTGGTTTGTGAGAGACACTCTTGATATTTTTATTTTAGTAGATTTATCCCTATGTCTAGAAGAGAATTTATGAAATTAGAAACTTCAAAAAAAAATAAGACAATTTATTCTATGATATGAAAGTCACTTTAATGTATATGAATAATTAGTCCTTAATCAATTACTTATTGAAATGTGCAATTGTTTTAATCATGTTTCATGCGATAATGTTTTTAGGTACATCGCACTCTCGATCTGGAAAGTAGACGCTTGGATAAATAATTTTGTTATGTGATTAATGTAATTGGAAGAACTAATATTTTGTTATAATATACTTCCCTATCTAAAAATGTAATGTTTAACTTATTATCTTGTGTATGATGTAATTTATAATGTTATTATTATTATTAAGTTGAATTATGGTTGGTTGTGTATACATATGAACACAAATACTTAAAAAAAAAAAAAGAGACGATGCATGTTAAGAATTTATTAGTTTTATTATAGTGTTCTATACAAAATAGAATTGAGATATTGAAATATGCTTGAGTTTTTGAAGTCCAAATCATGGGACGAATATTATGATTAATGTTACAGGTTGAGAAATGATTGAGTTGATAACTTGTTATCTAAAGAATACAAAGGAAACTTTGCTAAAATTTCAGGACATATATATATATATATATATATATATATATATATATATATATATATATATATTATATATAAAAAATAAATTTGGTAACTACGAATATATATCATATATTTTGAGTTTACAATTTGTGACTATTACAATTATTGTAAGAGGATGCTCCATCACAATTTAAATTTCAAGAATTGTGACACTTTCAAAATTAAAGGGGAGTGGTTTAATTAATTTTGAAGTTTTTATTCAAAGTGTTTTTTAGTTCTTCTATGTATCTTCTAAGTATATGCATGTTATTAGAGAATAATATAAATCATATTCTGAGACCTCATCTAATAACTTAAGCTTTTGGGTTGAGATGGTTCTTTGACATGGTATCAGAGCCTTGATGACCAAATGGTCTCGAGTTCGAATCTCACCATCCCCATTTATTTGATAAAAATTAAGCACAAGGTAATGTGGGTCTGTGCAAGTTTAAAGCCCAAAGGGCTTTCACTTGAGGGGGTGTGTTAGAGAATAATATAAATCATATTCTGGGACCTCACCTAGTAGTTTAAGCTTTTTGGTTGAGATGGTTCTTTGACACATGTAACTATTAAATATACGCTTATCTTTTAAATCTTTTGAATTATCTTAAACTAGTATAAATATATGCATCATTGGTGAAAATGAAGTTTGAGAATTTTTTTTGTCATAACTGATGTTTAAATTGAAGAGTAAATTGAGAAAAAGGGCTTGGTTTGATTTAATTTGGCTAGATTTGTAATTCAATAATAATGTTGAAACAAATATATTTATGCTAGTATAGTATAATTCAAGTATAAATATATGTTCGACAAATTTTTGAATAAAATAGAAAATATAGCTATGGTTAAAACTGGGCCAATTTAGCTATATTTTCTAGTATTTTAATTTTTTTTCTATTTTCTATTTTTTATGATTTTTTAGTAATTTTAGTTAATTTTAATCATTTAAATAGTTGGAATAGGGGTGGTAAAACTATACATTGGGCAAGAGAAGATGGTGAAAAAAAACTAGGGTCAGCTATTAAATTAAGACCATAGGTGTAAGAGGAGGATGACAATAAGAAAGTAGTACGAGAGAGAATACAAAATGGTGACGACGATGATAAGGAATTGGAAGAAAGCATAGAAGAATGAGATGGCAGATGACTTGATATTAGAATATTAATAATTAAACAATTACAAGTTTGAATCTCACCATCTTCATTCTAATTAATCAAATTAATAAAATTAAGTACAAGAAAATAATGGTTTTATGCAAGTTTTAAGTTTAAATAGCTTTTACTGAAAGAGTGTGTTTGAAAATAACATAAATTATATTTTTAAACCTCATTTAATGGTTTAAAATTTTGAATTGTGATGATTATTTAATATGGTGAGCTCTTTTAACTCTAGTATCCAAAAACTAAATTTTTGAATTATGATGGTTATTTAATACCGTGATCTCTTTTTAACCCTAGTGTGCATAACCAAATTGAGGATTTGAGCTACATATATAGCATGTCTAAATTGTAAGATGTGGTAATTTATGTCTTCTAGCAGCTCTATTTCCATATATAATAGTAGAACGTTTTCCAATGTTTCTGCTGGGAGTGGTATTTCAAATTCTCAACTTTGTTTAACCATCTCATTGGTCGAGTTTCTATGCTGGTAGCGAAGTTGTGAAGAGCCTACCTAGATCAATATTATCAAGAAAATCAAGAGTAGATGAGATGACTTGTTGCAGCTAGCATACAGAAGAAAATTATTGACAGAATAAAAACTTTGATAAACAGGCCTGTTCTTAGTAAATTAATGGCATCTATTTTTTCCCTGATTGTAAGCAGCTAGGAGTAAATGCAATTGATGATTGATCGATTCTATATCGTGTGACAGCTTCATTTTGGCTGTTAGGATTGTGGACATCTAGATTGACGTGTGAAGTAACTTAGATTTCTGAAATGCATGTTCTATTTTCTTTCCGGGCAACCGTGATTGTTTTTTATTTGTTATCAGAACAATAAGGTTGACAAGAATGCCATATCTGAAATACTGAGAGAAGCAAGCAAACAAAGATTATTAAATGCTTTGAAGCTAGCTGACCACACGGTTGGAAACATAAAAGCAAGCAGACCATTCCCTTTGGGGTTCGCATGATGTCTGTTGTTTGATGGGGAGAAAGAAGATAATCATGGTAGACTTTAATTTACTTACTCTCCTTTGCAGCAATGAAGGTACACCAGCCTCCTTCCTTGAAAATGAGTGCTACAAGAAGTACGGGAAGAGTGGGAAAACGTTCTGCTATTCTCAAGTGGCAAGTGCAGTAAGGCGGCTATTAACCGCAACTGCTTGTGGAATTTGACTAGGAGTATAGAAACAAGAGAATATTGCATTTGGGGTTGATAGAAAATGCTAGATATTGGACTTTTAAGTGAAGGGGGTTTCACCAATGCGTGGTATTAGTTTCGTGTTTCTTTTTCTATACAATTCTTTGAAAGATTTAAGAGTTTTAATCATGAAATATACTTTGATGATACGGGAGTCTATGTATCTTTATCCACCGACTGATTTTAAGCTTTAAGAACTCGGTCTCCTACTCTCTCCTTGTCTGTGGTATATTAAGGTGGTGGAGCTTTAATTTGCTCTGTTTCGTGGAGGATTAAGTGTATCAATTTGGCTTAGCCTAACTAGTGTCTCCAGATGTTCATGCACATTCTCTTGAGAAAGTGGTTAAAAGAATAAAAAGATAACGCTTCGCGGTGGAAGATCTGTTCTGTATGGTCCACATCCACTGAAAGACCAGAGGACATGCCGCCTTCAATACTTAATTCCCACATGAACATCATGCCCTAGAACCCGCTTAGTTTAAGATATTAATGATAATTTAACAAGAAAAAGTTCTTTTATTGATATTAAATTTCAAGACAATAACATACAAAATCTACAAACTTAACACCGTAGTTGTGATGTTTAAGTCTAAAGGGAAAAAAGAATGTCTTTTAAAGATGGTCCCTCAAGTAATCCTTACCTGGGAAAAAAGAATTTTGTCAGTGATTCTAGGAACTAAAACAATCCAGAATTACCGACCAAAAAAAAAGTTTCTTTAGAAATTCCACAGAAACGAATCTTGTTCTAAGACACCATCAAGATTGGTCTCCTCTCCATAATCAAGATTAGGAATTAATGATGGTGGGAAAAAATCATTGTAAAGATCATCAAAACCCTGAAATATCCCATATTCCGTGGAGTGATTACACGAACCCGTATTCATTAACATATCCAAAAACGGCCCATCCCACATCAATTCACCACCTTCCATCTGGACAGTCCCATCAGATACAACCGAAGGACAGGGAGATTCTGCTCGAGATTCGGATACAGATACCGATTGATCTGTTTCAAACCGGTCCGGTTGGCTTCTCTGAGGCTCCGAATTGGCAAACCTTGCTGCAGCTTCTTGAATCTCAGCTGGAGAAAGTGACCTGCCGCCCGCTATGTTTGGAGGGTTCTCCGGAAAATTAAATTTCGCAACTCGACCGCGTAAGCAAAAAAGGGCGGCATCGAAGGCTCGTGCGGCCTTTTCTGCAGAATCATACGACCCTAACCAAATTCTTTCCCGGCTATTCGGTAGCCTGATTTCTGAGACCCACTTACCCCATTTTCTTTTCCTAACACCCTTGAATTTTGAGTCGCTTCTCTCCGCAACTGGCTTCTCGACGCTGTGCTTCACCATATATGGTTTTAGTTTGTATGCATGTAGTGATTTGTTTTCCTCTTTGTTGATCTTAGAAGAGGATGTGCTCTCTGCTTTTGTGGTGGTGTTTGTTGTGAAGAGAATCTGCGGCTCTCTGGTTTATATACGTGTGCCTGATGGCTGATGGCTGAGGGCCGATGGCAGTAAAGTAGGTCCATGACAGTAAAGGGTCAAAAAGGATGAGGCGCGTTGAAAAGAAAAGCCGAAAAAAAGCAGCGAAGCTGACACGTGGAGTATGAGTAAGTTATTGTCTTAACGCGGGGCTTTGAAAGCACGTGTGACTTTTATTTCTCGTGGTTCAAATTATCGACAACAAAAATAAAATACGCAAAATCCAGAGAGGGTGATGCTAAAGGACAAAGCTTTACAATCATCGCCTCTTCTATACTTATCATCAACTCGATGCTTGGGGTCAGGCCATTGTTTGTCCCTTGTGACGTGGAAACTCGTCCCCCTTCTTCGATCTATTCATTGATCACGCACTTATTTTTCCAAGTCGAGGAAATTATTACTCTTTTCAAGAAATAAAAAATCCTTACTACCCAGTTCTGTTCAGTTCCACAAGTAAATTTAATTCCTTTGTAGCTTCATCAAATTGTTAATGCATAGATTTATATTCGTGGTTGAAGCCTCAATTGTTTAGAGGAATTATTACTATACAGATGCTTCTAAGTTCCAAACTACTGAAATGAGACTTATCAGGACGCCAAAATTCAATCAAAGATGGAAGCTCCGTTGTTGCTTCTTTAGTCGAGCAATGATCAAGTCACGGAGAACGTAACAAGGCAAGAAATCCATGCGTCATGGCTATAACGCCAAGCAATGCGTAAGCTAGTCTAACGCGTATGCCCAGCTCATGCAATGCGTCATGGATGAGCTCTTTGAGAGTCCATCCACGATGCTACTTAGAAATTCTCTTGTGAACTGTAAAAACTCAACACACAGGGATTATTATAACATTTCAAATTCCCATCCAACTAGCCAGCCAGCTAGTAGTATAACTATGCCGTTGACAAAAAGATTAAAAAAAAAAAAAGGGCCCATCAATTTGGAATCAGGCTAGACTATTGATTGTCAAGTGAATAGTCTAGCAATACTTGTATGATTTGATTACCTGCTAACAAATTAGTTTTTAATACAAAAGAAAGAGGTGTTAGTGTTATAGGTGCTTTTTTTTATCATAAAATTGTTAGTTGAAGAATGTAAAGTTGATGCATGTATATCCTGAATAAAATTGATTAAAAAAATATGTTAATTGATAAATTAAAAACAGATATATGAAAACTAGTTAAAAACTTAAACAGGGAGTTTATTTTCTAAGTAAAAAAAGTAAAAAGAAATAAAATACAAATACCTTATCTTATCTCGAGTGTTTTTTTTTATTTTATACATTTTTTTTATATTTATCTTGGATATTTAATCTAGTAGCTAAGTACACATGATTATCCGTCTTATAAATACATAAAGTAAATACAATTTATTTATATTAAATTTATTTAGAAAAATCATTCAAACATTAATTACAACAGTCACTACCATAAAATTGTTCAATAACAACAAAATTAATGATGAAATATTTTCTGTCAGTAATGTCTGGTGACAATAGCGATTGAAATAATCGGTCAAACATTACCGATAGCATTAACGATGAAATATATTATGTCAGTAATGACGATGGAATTGTTGATAAAAAAAATAAGAAATACTAAGTCAGTGATTCTGTCAGTAACATAATATGTCATTATTTTCCAATTAAATTATTCCATCACCAGTTTTCATCGAGAGTTTCATCAGCAAATTTAAAAGTATTTTAACACACATAAGCCTTGCCCCACATCTTCTTTCTTTTTTTCTTTTCACCGCAAAAAATAACAACCTCTTTCCTTCTATTTTGTCATAAATCTAGGCCTCATTCTCATAAATTCAGCTACTCCAACACTCAATAGTATCAACATCACTGTCTTGATTTAAGTTTTTCTAAAAATTCCATGCATCAAGTAAGCAAACCTAACCATTTAATTTTTATGTTAATTTATTAATATTTTTTATGTAGTGTGTTTATATAAATATATATATATATATATATATATAAAAAATCTTCTCATTGAGAATTTAGTTGTATTAAAGTATGATTTGTATATTAAGGATTGTTTGGGATTTGAAAAAAAAAATTCGTATATAATTTGATGAAAATGAGTTTCATTTTATAATTTAAGTGTGTTATACTTGAAGAAATGATGGGTTATCCATTAGATATCAATCATATTTTGTCAATTTTATTATTGAGTTAAAAATTTTAATAAAATTATTTTTTTTGTGGAATTGATAAAAATTAAATGGTATTAATTTAGATTGAATAAGTTTAAATTCAATACATGATAGATAATTAGTTGGGTACCGATTATTTGTTGCTAATTTGATTTATATAGTTCGTATTTTAACACACCATAGAATTTTTATATAAATGATAATTGGTTTGAATTTATTTTTAATTATTAATTTTGAATTTTAAATTTATGGTTATATTATTAATAGATTTTTTCATCAATATTCAATATGATCGTTTGTGGATGAATCAAAATTCACCCTAAGAATTGTATAGGGAAGATTATTGTAATGCAATTCAAGATTTTATTAATTTTATACTTTCAAATCTAAATAATATTAGTGGAAGTAAAATTAAATGTCCATGTATTAAGTGTAAAAATAAAAATTCCACCAATCAGATGTTGTGACGATGATCTTCTAAAAAAAAGATTTGTTGAGAAATATTTGTGTTGGTTTACACATGTAAAAATAAAAAGTTCCACCGATAATTGTTTTTATTATTATTATTATTATTATTATTATTATTATTATTATTAATTTAATCAAAATAATGATTTAATAAAAAATCTTCTTTTATTTATATTCACCGTCAATACAATAACCTGCAAAATCTACAAAAGGAACACCATTATCGTGAAACTCTTGACTTGCATTCAGAGCAATAAAGGCGATGGAGGATGGCCGTTTCAAGATGGTCCATCAATTACACCTAAGTGGGTCAAAAAGAATTTGTCAGTAATTCTGGGGACTAAAACTATCCAGGATTTCTGACCAAAAGCAAAGTCTCTTTAGAAATTCCAGAGAAACGAATCTTCTTCTAGAACACCATCAAGATTGACCCCCTCTCCATGATCAAGATTGGGTAAAAATGATGGCGCAAAAAAACCACTGTGAAGATCGTCAAAACCCGGAAATATCCCATACTCTGTGGGGTGATTACTCGAACTCGTACTCATTGCCATATCAAAAAATGGCATGTCCCGTATCAATTCACCACCATCCGATCGGACAGTACCATCTGATGCTGCCGAAAGACAAGGTGATTCCGGTCGAGATTCGGACACAGATGTGGATTGATCCGCCTCGAGATTACCGGATTGGCCTCTTTGGGGCTCCGAATTGGCAAACCTCGCGGCAGCTTCTTGAATCTCAGAGGGAGAAAGTGAGCCGCCACCTGCTATGTTTGGAGGGTTCTCCGAAAAATTAAACTTCATTGTGTTGCCGCGCAAGCAGAAAAGGGCTGCGTCGAAAGCGTGTGCTGCTTTTTCAGCCGAATCATATGATCCTAACCAAATTCTTTCCCGGCTATTCGGTAGCCTGATTTCAGACACCCACCGGCCCCATTTTCTTTTTCTAACACCCTTGTATTTTGAGTCACTTCTCTCTGCAACTGGCTTCTCTGTATTGAACTTCACCATTTGTAGATTTTTTGTTACTTTCAACTATATATTGTAATGATTGTGTTCTCTCTTTGTTCGGCTTAAGAGAGGATTTATTTTTTTGGTGATGTTTGTTGATGAAGAGAATCTGCGGCTATTGGGTTTATATGTACATAAATGCTACAAAGGGTAGTGAAGCCTCGACTGTAAGAAGTCAGAAACGCCGCGTTCAAAATTTAAGCCGCGAAGACCAAGGGGTAGCGAAGCTGACACGTGGGGACTGGATGAGCTTTTGTTACGTTGGAACGCGGGGCTTAAAATGGGATGTTGAAAGCACGTGTGTCTTTTATTCCTCGTGGTCCTTAAATTCCTCGTTTATGGTGCTTATACTCACATTTTTAAAGTGAATTTCCATACTGAAATTATTATTTTATTATTTTATTTTTCATGGGCAAAATCATTTAGTTTTGTTATAGGGGTAGAGGGTTTTTTTTTATGTTAACTATTAATCATTACAAGAATAAATAGGGTTAAATAATTTTTTTATATTTTTATTTCATAGTGTAATTATTTGTTACATTGAAAGCAAAAACATTTAACTTTGATCAGGGGCTTTTTAGTCATTTATTTTAGTTTAAAATAGTTAAATTAATTCTTTGCCCTTTTAATTTAAAAAGCTTTGCCTTTGATTTATGAGTTGTTTTATCTTTTAGATTTTGTTATTTGATAGTTATTGATTATCATTAAATCAAAGGCAATATGGTAATTTTATAAATAAGCCAAAAAAAGAGAGCGGAAGTGTGTGAACAATGTCCGTTAAGTTTGGATGACACATGCGGCATCGTTTGGTAGCCAAAACCTTGCTTCCAAGACGTCGATCGAAGTGTCTCAGTATCCACTCCACGTACAAGCAACGCGTGTGACATAATTATTGCTGATTTAGCGCGAGTGACATTTTCCCCCCTCCTCTACTCAATTTTTGTATTAGCCTAAAAAAATCAAATCAACAATTGAGGTTTGTTATCCTTAAAATTTCATCGCTGTTCTCTTTATTATAATTTTTTTATTTAGAATAATTTATGAAATTAATGATTTTTTTTCAATTTTATCCCAAATAGATTTTTTCATCTAACAAATTTGGTTCTTATTCTTTTTATTACTATTTGTTTATTTGAGATGGTTTTTGAAATTATTATTTTTTTACAATTTTATCCTTCTTGAATTTTTTTTTCCTATCAAATCTAATATTTTTTTTGTTGTTATTTTTTTACCTTGAATTATGTATTATTATCTACCATGAAAATAAAATACTTAAAAAGAAATTAAAAAGTGATACTAAACGACAAGCTTTATAACCATGCCACTTTAGTCTTGGGTGTGCGCCTGGGGTCCCAAAGCGTTTTCCCCTCTTTGATGTGAAAATCTATTTGAAAAATTATATATTACACTAAATATTAGTAAATCATTTAATAATTTTAGTAAATTAAAAAATAATTTAAATAAATTTAATAATTTATAATAATTTTCTTGACTGGCCCCTGTTCTTAGATAATAGTTCTAGTAATTGGTATATATAGTAATTTTTTCAATGTTAAATTATAAAATGGTGGTTACTTTGCTTTATTCTGAAAATATATCCTTGTGATTATCTACATTCATAGAGCTGAAATTTAAAATATTATTATTTTAAAAAAATCAATTATGAAACTCTAACCTTCCGAATACTTAAACTAATTTAGCAAGGAGATTTAAGATGAAAAAACTAAAAATTATAGATAAAAGCAAGTGTTTATAGCTTAAATTCACTTAACTCTTGCTTTATTCATCAATTCATTTAAATTGTTTGACTAATTTTAACAAATTTACAATTTGACATATAGGGACTTAATTGGAAAAAAAACATATACGTATGGGTCTAAATTATATTTGCTGCGAAATAAGATGCCCAGAAAATTTTCAATTAAAGACTTTATAGGTAGAAAAAACAAGATGTGGGACCACAATACATTTTAAGAAAAACATAGGGACTAAAATGTATGTAAATGGGAATTTCATGGCGTGGAAACATGATATATGCCACTTTTCAATGGTGTTAGTGACACCATTGAAAATATAATATATAAAAGTAAAGGAAGTCTCCGAACATAAAAAATAAAAAAATAAATAAAGAAGAAGAAGAAGCATAGGAAGGAAGTAGGAAAGCATGAATCCTTTCTGCTATGTACTTGTAGCATGGTCAAAGTTGCTTGTAAGAAGTCCACACAGAGAGGTTACACTTTGAAATTCCTTCCCAGCTAGCTGGTACGTACGTGGTAGAATTTTCCACGATATCTAATTAGTCCAAAAAAGTAAGCAAGATTCTTGATATTAATTTTATATATATATATATATATATATATATATATATATATATATATAATCCAAGGGAAAATCACATCATCCAGAAGCCATGCACCCTCCAAGTTATTTCCTTAATTTTATCTCCAATTTCATAATTCCCAATTCCAGTAATTTCTTCCAAAGAATACAAATTTGACTTGACATCCTTCGCAGCCTTTTAGCCATTCACTCCTCTCCTCTCCTCTACCACGATTTTAAAGGTATATATATACACTCTACATCAATTTTGGTGTATTAAATAGAATAAACTACTTATTTGATAAGTGCTTGGTCGCTGTCGGATAATTGTTTTTGATAAAAAAAAATAAATATACAAGCTTTTTAAATGTATTTTTAATTTTAATTATAAAAAAAATCCATATATATATATATTTAATTAAATACATTGAGAACCATCGACAATAATAAAAAATTTGAGGATGAAATTGAAAAAAAAATAAAATTGATTTGAAAAAAAATCTTAACCCAACTGCTTACTAAGCTTGGATTTAAAATTTAACTACGCGGATGTTGCTTTGATATGACACAGTTAATTTGATTAATTTAAAAATAACTTGGTTGATTGAGAAGAAAAAAAAGTTTGAGGATAAGATTAAAGAAATATCTTAACGTGATTATCTATTTAATTCGTGTTTAAAATTATATTGTATAATAACTCAGGTGGGTGACTATTAAAAGAGTAAGAAGATGAAATTAATAAAAAAAGAAAAGTTGAAATATAAAAAGGAACGGTTTAAAAAGGAGGCGAGTTCAAAAGAAGAAGAAGAGGAACTTTACTGCCAGTGAAGCTACACGAAGTTTCTTAATTTTTTTACGGGATATTTGGCGCAGCTTCTGAAAGGATCTTCAGCTGTACGAAGTTTCTTAAATTGAAAATCCGAAACTTATTATAATCGAGATCCAGCAGGCGACCAATAAGGCGTCACACTTAAAACGTCAGGCAATTTTCTCTTTGACTGTGCTGCAACGCGCACAACCCCGTCCTATCCTAGCGTCATGGATGAGCTCTTTCGATGGTCATTCATGAGAAAGCTATCGTCCTCAACCGCCAGTGTGTCCGGACAAAGGAATAAGCACTCCAACTATATAGGTAGTTTTGGTCAAGCCCTCAAGTAAATATTTATCATGATTGGGTCCTCAATCTTTCAAGATTTCTCAACTACCATTCTTTTTCTTCAACAGTAATGATTTTAAGAACACGCTCCTCTCCATCCATAGAGTGTTAATGCTGATCTTAAAGTTTATACTCATAATTAAGAATGTTTTTTTTTCTTATTAACGTGGATGTTCGGGTCAGCTTGCACGTATCTCATCTAATCACGCGGACCCTAAAGTTAACAATTATGTAAACTTCCAGTGGTCCTGAGAGAACTCAAACTCATGATCATTGAAAAGTAAACTTAAGACCCGACCAGTTGAGCTGCTCCTCAGGGTTCAGAATTAAGAATCTTATAATAGCAAGTCATCGTAATCTCTGTTTTAGAATGAACGAGATGGCATGCTCACGCGCTGCTGCGGGCTTATAAAACAAATGTACTTGATAATGTTATAATTGTGAACCAACACTAGATAAGTAATAGAAACTAAAGGTATGATAGAGCCAATATTTAATGACGGAAAAAAAAATTGTGTTTGTGATCAAAAACTTAGAGACCGAACAAAATGATTTGTAGCAATCTACAGTGTTTTGTAAAAAAATATACAGTGTTTTTGCTACATGATTTAGCTTTTCTGTTAATAAAAAGCAAAAAAAATTACAAAGCTAAATTCTCTACCAACTTAATATTAAAAAAAATTTGACAAAGATAATTTTGGAAGAAAAAAACCCATGAGAAAAAACGTTGTAGCAATTGACAATGTTTTGTAAGAAAAACTACAGTGTTTTCCCTAATACAATCGACGAAGATAATTTTAGAAATAATCATAAAAAAACCATTTAGAGAAATACTGTAGCAATCTACAATGTTTTGTGAGGAAAACAACAACGCTTTTCCCATATGATTTAGTTTTATTGTAATTATAATTTTTAACCAACTCAATATTAAAAAAATCGACAAAACTAATTTTGAAAAAAAATCATAAAAACAATCATGTGGAAAAATACTGCAGTAATTCACAATATTTTAAAGAAAAAAATTAGGGTTGGGTCCTCCTGCCCGGCAGGACCTAATAGTATTGGGTCTGGTTCAGCCAAACCCAAAACACTTCAAAACGGGGCTGGGTTTGGCTGCGCAGCCATACCCAAGGATATTATTATTTGTATTATAAATATTTTAAATTTTATTATTAATAATATTAAAATTTTTATTATTTGTCTTATAAATCTTATTATTATTATTATTATAATTAATATTTTTAATATTAAAAATCTTTTTTTATTTTTATTATTAATTTTATTATAATTAATATCATAATTAAAAAAATTTAAAAATATATCGTTAATTTTGAAGGGTAAAATTATTATTATTATTATTAAATTTGAAGAAAAATATTATTACTATTAAAAAAAATGAGTTTTATTTGAAGAGATTAAAAACTTAAAAATTTAGGCTAAATAAGTTTAATATTATTATTAATGTCATAAATATTATTAAATTCATTAATATTATTACATTTAAAATAAATTTTATTACTGTAAAAAAAAAACATTGATTTGATTTAAAAGGTAAAACCAATTATTATTATTATTATTAACTTGGGTCTGGTGCTCCTCCAGACCCAAGAAACTTGGGATTGTAAAGGGATGTCTGATAGAAGTTGCTTGGGAGTGGCAGAGAAGCAGACCCAAGTCCCTTAGGTTTTGCAACTCACCTTAGCCCAAGACACTTGGGTTAGGCGTCCTCACCCAACTCTAATGGGTTCAGATTGCAACCAGACTCAAGGATTTTGGATCTGACATTCAACAGGAACCCAAAGCTCTCAGACCTAGATTTGAAGGCCGACCCACTTAAATTTGAGTAAGTTTAATATTATTATTTGTATTATTAATATTATTAATACTAAAAATATTATTATTAATATTAAAAATACTATTATTTGTATTAAAAATATTATTATTTTTATGATAATTAATATTTTTAATATTAAAAAATATTATTATTTGTATTAAAATATTTTTAATTTTATTATTGTTAATTTTATTATTTGTATTATAAATATTTTATTTTTATTTTTGTTAATATTATTATTTGTCTTAGAAATATTGTTATGTTTATTATAATTAATATTGTTAATATTAAAAATATTATTATTTGTATTATAAATTTTATTATTTTTATTATAATTAATATTATTAATATCATAATTAATAAATTTAAAAAATATATCATTAATTTTGAAAAACAACCATAGATTTGATTTGTAAGGTAAAATTATTATAATTATTATTATCATTAAATAATAATATTATTATTAATTATAATTAATATTATTAATTATATTAATAATATTAAACACAACATTCATCTACTGTGTTTTTGTCAAGAATCGCAGCTGGCAATGTTGCTTTTTTTTGTCAAAAGTTATTGGGTCTATTTTGATAGCGAGACCCAATATTGTTGGGTCTAACTGCTAAACCAAACTCAAAATATTTTTAAAATTTATTAAAAGTATTGAGTTATGTTGCATAGCAAAACCCAAAACACTAAAAGGTTTTTTAAACTTAACTTAGGACATGTGAATCTTCCAACTTCGGGTGTGTTAGATATTGCAGTTGCTGTTGTGGTTGTGGTTTTAAAAAAGTTGTTTCATAAAAAGTACTTTTAGTTGAGGTTGGTTTGAAAAAAATATATGTTTGGTTAAAACTGTGATTGAAATTGAGGTTGAACAAAAAGTAGTTTAATATGTTTGGTTAAAAAAATACTTTTCAAATTGAGGTTATAAAATAATTAAAAAATATTTTTAATTTAAATACTGTAGATTTAACTACTATTATTACATCATGAAATAAATAATATTGATATCAAATATTTTTTATTGTTCCATTAAACTATATGCAATGTCATCACATATGAAATCTATTATTACAATGACTATATTTTTCATGGTTTCTTAAGCACGCAACAACAAAAACTGAATTTTTTGTTACGTCATCAAGCGATCTCCTTCTATTTTTTTAAATAAAACACAATTAAAATAAAAATAAAAAATGAATTTTTTTTAACTTGGTCGGACCCGGCAAGAACATAATTGGAATTGTGATCAAATTTCACAATTGCTACGTCATCATGCGATATCCTTCTAATTTATGTAGTGTTATTAAATAATATCAAATACTAGTTTTTCGAGTAAAACTCAATTTTTTTAAAAAAATTTACAATTTCATTACTTACAAAATTCATTCGACAAGAATTACAGTTTTCATGATTTTTTGAGCATGCAATAAAATTAGGCAAAATATTATCAGGAATAAAATTGAGATTACAGTACGAGTAAATTTAATTCACCTTAAATTAAATTTAACATATATATATATATATATATATATATATTGTTCACGTTCACGTGAATAGTGCGAGGAAAATCACTTAACTGCACTGGTTTTTTAGAAAAAAAAAAACTAAACTTTTCATGTGAACAGTGTGAGTGAATAATTCACTTGCACTGGTTTTTTGAAATATATAAAAAAAAAATTGTTCACTTTAGTGAACAGCGCTACAGTGGAGCCATGCTCCACAGTTGAGGTTTCTCCCAGCTTCTCTGAAACTTGCGGTGCCATGTGGGTCATACGTGCTGAAAGCACTTTATTTTCTTAACCAAACATTTATTAGCGTGGCTGCGGGTGAACCTCACCCGCAGCCACGTTACCAAATGAGCACAATTGTATTACTTGGCCCTGGGTTCCAAAGTACTTTGCCTGAATTGTCAAGTACACCAAACAATTGCTTAATTGTTGGAAAAAAAAACACCCCATGTTAACATAAATTATCAATTAATTTATTTACACCTAAAATAAAATACGTCTAATGTAGAGAACACTTATTGTTCACCATAAAACATGAGAAGAGAGGTAAAATTGATCGTGAATTATATGAATTGACTAAGTTAGAAGAATCCTTATCCATAAATAGTGTTGATAAGAAAATTTATTGCATATATATTTTCTATTATTCTTGCTTTATTTTGAAGTATTTTGTAAGTGTCTCACAAGTTGATTAGGATTTTAGATGCCTTTGAGAACTATTCACTTCTTAGAGATTCAACGTGTTTTTCAAGTACTAAATTATTGGAGTAGGATGAATCTGGAATTAAAGTTGAGCACTAATTAATTTTTAGGTTGTAATGGGAGTTACACAACTCTGTTTCAGGCATTCTTTACCATTCTGAAACGATGAGACATAGGCCTATAAATCATATGGAGAGCATAAAACTCAGTTTTGCTGCTTTGAAGCCCAAAAGGCGATTTAAAAGATAGAGTCCAAATCAGACCTGAAGTTCCCGCGACCAGACACTGTATCGGCTTTTGGCTCATATCTCGAGTTCTAGAGATCCACAAATTGCAAGATTAGTTTCATTAGAAATAAAATTTGATTTTCTACAATTATTCTAGAAATAGAGAAGTCTTCATTTGCATGTTTTTTGCTCCAAATTTGGCCCGCAATATCAAGAAGGGAAAGAATTCGAGACAGAAAAGAACCTGACTTCCTTTCCTATGGAGGATAAAGCCAGAATACACACACACACACACACACACACACACACCTTTTTAGGCAGAAACTAAGGATGATTTTAGAAACCCTAAATACATTACGAAAGATAGGAGACGTCACAAAAGGAGATAAAAATAGAACTGAACAGGAAAAAAAAGAGGCAGCGACAGACTTCAAGGCATCCAACTTTTCTACTGTCATCCTACACTATTGAGTGGTGTTTATTTTAGTAAGATTGTTTCTCTTTAATTTAGCTATGGAGTCTATGGAGTAGTCTCTTATTCTGGGATTTTTTTATGAAACCTAGTTATGAATATGTGAACAATTTCTTTGATTGAATTAATCCACTAGTTGTTGAGTGTTTCATTCTATGTGCAAAGCTTGCATGATTTGGGATTCAATTTGAGATTGAGAAGTGATAATTGTTTTAGTCATTATTTGAAATACCATAAGGCATCTATAGGATAGAGATACCTATAGAACCTGTTTTATGTTACTTAATGAATTTTGACAAGTCCAAAATTCTCATAAAGATGTATGGAGTTTGCTTGTTGAAATATTTCATTAATGCTCGATAGAGATTAGTATTAAATTAGAAACCTGATTATCAACTATAAGAATAAATAATTCAATTGAGAAAATTTGCATAGAAATAGTTATGGTGAGTCAGAAATCCTAGAATCTATTAAAATTGAATTCAATATTACTTAATTATTGGTTGTTTGTTTTTAATTATTATTATTTATTTAGTAAACTATATCATTCAATTTTTCAAATAGATTATAATTTAAGAAATTTTGATAGTTATTAGTAATTTATAAATATGTATAGGATTAAAATTATCTATGTAAGTAGGATTCAAACTTTATAACAATATAAACATGGCTAGATACTATTGTAAATGATGGTCAACCCCACATATTTATTTTATTACTTGTTACGATTCGTGCACTTGCGATTTTGACCAATAAGTGTTGAAGAAGTGACCAATTATCCAAACAATTAGAAGTCATTATCGACAAAAAGAAAGCGATTGATCTACAAGTTTTAATGCACACATAACCAAAGAGATATAAATCTATTCAGAATAAGGTCCTTAACATAATAATTAATTAGAAGTTAGATATTAGACCAAGATTCACGTGTATATCAATAAAAGGGGAATTTATCTTGCATTAAGATTCAATAAACATCTTTATTTGATACCGATATATGTATAGGATTAAAATTATCTATGTAAGTAGGATTCAAACTTTATAACAATATAAACATGGTAGATACTATTGTAAATGATAGTCAACCCTCGATATTCATTTTCACCAATTTATTTGTCTTTCTTTTTCCCTCTAAAGGGTTCTATTTGAAATATATTTTTTTATTTACCTTCTTTTTATTTTTTTTCTTTATTAATTGCACTTTAATTCTTGTGATCATCTTCTTCATTAAGACTCATGTGTTTTCTTTATAGATAATGCTTTTAAAATAGGCTGCCCTTGCTAAACGTCCGAGACTTGAAGTCTCTATTTTATTTCATTATAGGTTGTTGTCACCTCGTTACGGGTCCTAAAAAAAATTAATTTGAAACATATAGATTGGCACACCT
>Ga0325405_1002145_pt1 | contig 20266 bp, 12 predicted proteins | sample PopdelMetagenome_21_FD_205663 | JGI IMG/M metagenome (GOLD analysis project Ga0325405, IMG submission 205663) | Populus deltoides microbial communities from Bellville, Georgia, United States - Xylem-Control-R2 | ecosystem: Host-associated > Plants > Phyllosphere > Stem > Wood/Secondary xylem...
TTCAAGTGTTTTTTTATATATATATATATATATATATATATATATATATATATATATATATATATATATTATTGAGGGGACACTTCATTTATTAAGCTTGAGCACTCTTTTATTACTTAGATAACAAACTTTAGATTGTCTCATCTTCATTAATCACAATATAATGGAGACGATTGCTTGTGTGAGAAGGTTAATTTTTTATTTGTCTAATATACTTCTTATAATTCTTTTAACGAGTGTACTAAATACAAACATGTACTCATATCCTACAAATTATGTAATTAGATATCGATAACATTATGAAACTGAATATACCACTGTCATGAAAATTGTTTTAGACCATATGTTGACTTCAAAAGTCTTACACACTTTATGTTCCTAACATTCCTTGATGAAACCTATAAGTTGTTCCATATTGATTTCTTTTTCTAATTCTCTATTAACCAAAAAGAGTCTTTACATCCATTTGATGTAATTCAAGATCTAAGTTAACTACTATAGCTAAAATCAATCTTATGAAAGCAAACCTCATAGCAATTGAAAATAACTTTATATACTTAATTCCTTTATATTGTATGTATTATTTAATCACTAATCAATCTTGTATTTTTTTTCCACTACCATCAGCTTTTCACTTTATTTTAATCATCCATTTGTTTCCAATGACCTTGTCTTTTTTCAGCAAATAAACCAATTTTCAAAGTTGGTTTGATTTCATAGATTCCAACCTTTTTTTTTTCATAGCTTTAATCTATTTTTTCTTGCAAAGCATATAAGGGCTTCATTTATAGTATTTTTTTGGCTCCTTTTCATCTCATGGAATAACAATAAGTGTTTCTCTTTTGATCTCAAAAGACGACGAGGAATGATATAATGTCCAGTTCATCATAGCTGAAATTGATTCATTGATAAATCAATGGCAATGTTACTCCCACTCGAACCAATAATTGTCGATAGATTTACCATGGGTAGCAATTGAATTTCAAGTGAAACTAATTCATCATCCCTCAAATTTCTCCCACTTGGAAGTAAACCCGTTTAGATTTATATAGCGGAAGCATTCTGTTCAGGAGTTTCATAAAGATATATGTCTTAACCTACTTCCTCCTATCTAGAAAAATCATTATTTAAGAATGTGACATCTTATGATTCAAATTCATTTATATTTTCCTTTTTTTGCTCACCTATAAATACATGTCTTTTTTTTGTATTTAAAATTTCTTATAAAGATATTTTTTTCCCTCATAGACTTAGTCTCTCATTTTTATAAGAAGAATCATGAGCATAAGCAGCACATCCTCAAAACTTCAAAATACTAAAGTTAGGTTTACATTTTATCCATAATTCATATGCTGTAGTTATAACTGACTTAGATGGTATACAATTAAGTACATATATGACAGTTAATAATGCATCACCTCAATAAGTGATAGAAAAATTCGTTTGTATCATGATTGAGCTATCAATTTTCTTTTTTTTCTTTCCGTAACTTTATTTTGTTGTGGTGTTCCAAAAATAGTCAATTATTGTTCTATTCCTCTTTCATCACATAATTCTTTGAACTGATCAGATAAATACTCACGTCTTCTATCAGTTTGTAAAGTTTTTATTTTCATGTCTAATTAATTCTTGACAAGGTTCTTGTATTTTATGAAGCAATTTAAAACTTCTATTAATTGATATATATAATCTAGTAAAAATAATATATAAATGTGATGAAATAGACACTTTCATTCCTTGCCCTCACATTTCTTAGACTATAAATGTTAGAATTAATTGATTGCAATGGAAATTTAACTATAGTACATTTTCCAAATGGTTTTCTTGCATCTTTTTTCCAACTAAGCAATATTAACAAGTAGACATATCTATTTTTCCAACTTTTCCCTATTGATGCCTAAAACATAAATGCATATCCTTAACATCAATTAATTATACCAATAATAATTTCACATTGCATTTAGAATCAAAAGCATCATCTAAAATCCTAATTTGTAATTTAATTATCATCATAATTAATTATTTAAGGATCATATACTCCAAATAACATATGTTTTAAGATTTCAATAAATTACCAATTCCAAATTAAACATTGTAATTTAAAAAATGGAATTACACTACCTAGACTACTGGGTAATTGGTGCATTAATGTTATTAACACTACCTTCAGTCATCTATCATCTCAATAACTAGATAACTTTACAAATATATATCACACTATATTTAATTGCACACTAACATATATCAATTGATAGACGAAATTAATGCATGCATGGCAATTAATGCACGCATGGCAATTAATGCACAAATTCATTAATACAAAATTAAACATGAAAATGAATGCACAACAATTACTACTACATCATTAATATAAATCATTAATATAAAGTGTATACAAAGATGGGCAATAACATGGTAGAAAGGGGCATTTGATTTCAATTTGTTTTTGGCACACCTAAGTTCAATTCTCAACAGAGACATTTTGAATTTTATTTTATCTATTATACAAATAAAAAAATCCATGCAATGGTCCAATAATAATGGTTCAGTTAATCCAATCAAACTTGGATGTGCCAAATTTGAATCTTGGCCTTTACACTTTTGCTTTTTTACATTTTTTTTTAAAAAAATTAAACTGATATAAGTGAGGTACAAATTAAAATAAATTATGTGTGTGTCTAAAATAACATTTAGCCTAGTAGCAAAAGACTTTGTAACAAAGTTGTCAAAAACACATTTTTAACACGACATGAAAAGTATAATATAAACTCGGATTGTAAAATTGTAAGTATTTTTTTTTTTCCATAGTCAAACACCTTAAAATAAATGGTTCAAATAAAAATTCATACATAATTTAAGTGGCTTAAAAATACAATATAATTATTCAAGTTCATAGATTTGTTAGGCTATAATTTGCAAGCATGCAAACAAGGTTACATGAAATAGAATATTCCAAATAATCATATATCACATAGGATAATTTAAGTTTCCAGCAAATAGATGTAATATCAAACTACCCAATATATTTTAATTGAAACACCATGAAAACACATAATCAACAATGCCTCACATATTTGTTTTACAATTCAATTTTCAATTTCAACTTCATCAACTCATCATAACCCAAACAATACTAACAATGAAAACCCTTCAATAATACCAGTCACATAACAAAATCTAAACAATACTAACAATTTTTAACTTCATCAATAATGACTCATCATTCACCTCATTCAATTAATAATTTTAAATTTACCAATTTTTATCAAATATTTTTGAATCAAGCCAATATGTAAACAAAAAAAAATCATTAACAACTTATTCTAAAAGAATTGACCACAATCATACTTATTATATCATGTTTGCTTCTTCAACATTAAGAACAAAAATAAGTTTTATTAAAATCATAAACAAGATCAAATAAAAACTTTTCATTTAATTCACAAACTAAAATTTTCACTAACATCACAAACACTCAATTTAATCAATACATAGTATTTTAACATCATAAATCTTACTCACAAATCACATTCAAACAACTAAATCAACCAAACAAGCATGTAACTCAAGAATCCAAACACAAAGTCCAATTAAACTACAAACCAAATAAAAAATAGGGTTAACATATTAGTGTTTAAGATCTTAAAAATTAACCTTCAATGATGGAGTAGGAGGTCACCAAAGTAGCTACAAGTGGTGGTGATAATGGCAACATGTTAGCTTCATGTACAAGAGAACCACTATAATTATTGATGTGTTTTTCCCACGTGTTAATGAGGTCTGGAAGTGCGTGAAATTAACCTTTATATGATACACCAATTTTTTCTCTTTCTACTGGTACCAGAGGTATAGTGCACCATCACTGGAGATGGGAGATCAAGCAGGTTGAAGTTTTAAAGCTTTCTCTCTCTACTTGTAACTGAGTCTTCTCAATCTTCTTTGTGGTTTTTCTTCTTCATTTTCTTGATTATCTTTTTATTAAAAGGCTACCATGGTGTGTGTTTAGTTTGTGTTTGATAGCTTGTAAAAGATGGAGAAAGAGTCTAAGCTTATGTTTGTTTTAAAAGAGAGATATTTTTTTGTTTTGAGAAAGGGAGATGTATTTTTTTTATTTTGGACAGATAGAGTAGATGAAATTTGAGAACTAAGAAGAAAACTGAAGTTTTATTGAGAAACACACTTATTTTTGTAATGAAATAAAAAGTATTTATTTCTAATAAAAAAACATAAAACTAGTATTAAAATCACGAGTTTACTGATTCAACCAAGATAGAACAATTTCAATCCATTTTTATCAGTTTTTAAGTTTCTAAAGTGATTTTGCATGATAAATATATGTTGACTCGTAAAATCATGTAATTTTACAAGTCAACTTCTGATTTTAACAACCTTACTTGGCAAGTCATTACTCAATTCATATTCCAAACAAATATATATATATATATATATATAATGAAATAAAAAGTATTTATTTCTAATAAAAAAACATAAAACTAGTATCAAAATCACGAGTTTACTGATTCAACCAAGATAGAACAATTTCAATCCATTTTTATCAGTTTTTAAGTTTCTAAAGTGATTTTGCATGATAAATATATGTTGACTCGTAAAATCATGTAATTTTACAAGTCAACTTCTGATTTTAACAACCTTACTTGGCAAGTCATTACTCAATTCATATTCCAAACAAATATATATATATATAAAGTTAATGATGTTACAAAATTTAACAGAAGGATAATCCTCTAAACTTATAAGAGCACAAACAAATATATGATAGATAAAGATGTATATATGCATTTAAACATACAAATTTGCATAGTAAAAAAATAACCAAAACTAAAATTCTCCTTTCCTTTTTTTTTTAACATATTCTATTTTTTAAACATTAAAGATCTATAACTTCTTTATACTTTAACGCAAAAAAACTCATATAATATATCATTTGAAAGCTTGACAACTCTACTTTCAAGTGGCATTACTTTCATAATTTAAATTCTACTATATCATTAGATAATAATATAATTCATATTGTATCAGATGATAATAATGGAAGTAGGCTTCATAAACACTAATTTTGGTTGAAGTAAAAAATAAAATTTCAATGGAAAAAACTATTTTATCATTGAAAACATGATATAACAACATGCTCTGATACCAATGTTGGAAAAAATAGAAGTAGGAAGAAAACAATATAAACATGTTCTAGGAAACTTATATAATTAGTATGTGATAATCACAGTAAATAATAATAAATCATGTTTTTTATTCATTGTCTTAATATATCTTATTTACAAAAACATTTTTTCTCAAAATTGATAGAGTTTTCTTCGTAAAGTCCTTTTTTCTCTTTATCTTTTCTTCATACCTTTTTCTTGTGTTGTTTCCTTTTTAATGTTTGTTGCTGTTAATAGATATATTTACAAGTGTAAAAAGTTACAACCTTTGGCAGTTATTGTCAGGATATAACTCTTCATCATTTTCCATTATATTACCCTAGTAATATAAATAATATTAATATGAATTGGATTAACCCATCATGAGTGACCCAAATCTATTATTTCTTTTAATTTACATCATTGATCAACTCAAAATTTAAAATAAGATAAAAAGATGAATTTACTCTCGTATATAATATATTGGTTTCTTTTTTCAATATCTTACCATTCCTTCTTTCCTTCTCTCTTTTTATTCTCTTCTTTGTTTTAATCAAAAGAAAAGAGATTATTTTAATCCAAAGATAGAAATTGGATACAAATTCACCACTTACCAAACAATTATTTGTCTACTAATAAGACGCCTCATGATTTCTCCCTCTTCAAATAAAAATCAATTAATCCTTCCAAAATCCTAGCCACTACGCAGTCATAGCCACTCTATCATCCACAAAAACAACAACACATTGTTGACCATCCCAAATAGCCCACGTCAAAAACTAGTCACGATAGCTTCTTCATATCTAGCCACCACATTGTCAAACAACCCCACAACCTAGGGGACTCCAACCAAGAATTTAAAACAGATTCATACAATAGCCACCACAACTAGGACCACCGATCCTCTTATCTTCCTTGTCTTTACCTTAAACTAGCAACTCCTACCACCATTCACTCGAGTCAAACAAGGATTCCAATTTTCACTCCACCACTAACCAACTAACCTAAATTGAGCGAACCAAACAATCTCTATTCATCTTTCTCTGCCCTTACTAAATCAGCAACAACCATCACAACTCAACCTTGATCCTCACAGCAACAATCAACACTTGTCCAGCAACAAACATATTTTCCTCTCTCTCCATCACCAATGCTAAGAAACATAACATCAAGAACTTTTATGGGCATTGTTTTGAAGAATAAGAGGATATTATTTGGTCTAAGAACACCATATTTGGTTGGGTGTTAGTGCATGCTCGTTTCAAATTTTAAATCCTCTAATTCAACTTAGTGTATCAATTTCATATAAATGAAGCAATTTTTTTTGGTTGAAAAAGGAAGAGGGTCGACTGGAGCTGGTGTTTTTATGGTAGTGAGGATTACATGGTGATTATAGAGGAGATGAGAGAGAAGGGGGTAGATAAGAGGGAAATTGTTGGTGAGACTACTTCAATAGAGGCAAAAAAAAATGAATAATTATTGTTGGTGGCTAAGGTTTTATGCTCGGAAGAGAGAGGAATAGTTTTGTTTTTTCATTAGTTTCTTTTGGGTTTTTTTGGGCACGTAACTTAATGGAAATTTCTTTATTTTAACGCAACATAAACTCTTTAATCATTAATTAAAATATAATAATCTTGTAAATAATTTTTTAAAAAAATTATGCATTTCAGTGAGGATGTAAAGTGTTACACAACTTATAAACTATAGGATGTAAATTATATTTTTTGAAAGAATAAAGGCAAAATAAAAATATAACTAAACTACTGAATGTAAAATGTAATTTACCTTTTTTATTTTATTTTTTTAGAATGAGGGTAAAATTCAATATATTTTTTTTTGTATTTGTATTAACTATTATCTATTTTGTTATATATATAAACTATATTTTTTTCATTAAAAAGGAAATCCTCAAACCTCTCAAACATGTTGAGGGGAAAAAATTATTTCCCTAAACTCCAGAACAATAAATAAAAAAGAGATATAAACAGTGCAGAAACCATCCATCTTGATTCCATTCTTAAACCGAATCTGTTCTGAAAAAATATAGTTTTTAACTATAGTTGTGGCTTTTAAAAAGCTATAAATTATAAATTTAAAAAATAACATATAGAAAGAGCTATAATATTAACTTTTAAAGTATCATCAAACACTTAAAAACCACATTTAAAAACCATTGTCATAACTAAATTAGCGATTCACGAATACGATTCACGGATACTTAGGTTGTATTTGGAAATGTGATTAAAACCATGTTTGTTAAAATAAAGGTTTTTTATTTAAAATTATTTTTTTTATATTTTTAAATTGTTTTGATATGCTGATATTAAAAATAATTTTTAAAAATAAAAAATATATATTATTTTAATATATTTCAAATAAAAAATACATTAAAAAACTTTTTATTATGCCAACCAAACACAAATAAATAAAATGCTCCATCCTCCCATCTTTGCTAACCCACATGCACCACAGCGTCATTCATCTACCACTGTCGTTTGAGCATCACATAGGTAACAAGTGGTTCTTATAGGACGACATGTCGTGAGTTCTTTATAAACAACAGGGTTCTAAGGGCCCCCAAAACCTCCCTCCTCCTACCCTGCTCGCCTTTACCATCTCGTGCACTTCAGATCCCTCCTCTTCTCTCTCTCGGTGTGTGTGTGTGTGTGTTTCTTGGCTTTGTATTGGTTTTTGACTAGCTTCATTTTGTTGTCTTGTTCAGGTTTGCAAACCCCACAAAGACTTTGGGTGGCAAAAATAATTGGTGATAAACCCACGTACTCTCTCTCTCTCTCTGTCGCTTCCTTTCACTTTGATTCTTTATAAAGAAATAAATGCCCTCTTAAAGACTCTATTTCCTTGTTGTTCTCTTGATATTAGAATTCTTGTTGAAAATTCAGTTTTGAAGCTTTGATGAGCTCAAATCAAACACATCATATAACATTTTATCTTTTACCTTTAATTCTCTTAGCTTCAGTAATCACTGTCCAATTTTTTAGCGTGTTAATGTGTTTCTTGAAGGTTTTTCCCTAATTTATAAGACCCTGTTTCGGTTTTATTGAGATATTGTGAGTTGACATGGAAGCAAAACCCAGTTCTTTAGTTATCAAAGTTGGCTCCCTTTTGGTAAATTCTCAAAGATTGATTTTTTCAAGCAAAAACCCACTATGTAGTTCTTGTATATTGTCTGGTACCTTCAAGTCTGTGACATGTTCGACAATAAGCCAAACCCAATCTGAAACTGTATCAGGGGGTGGTGCAGAGCAACCAGCTAACTCGGTTGAAGTTCTGAGGAGATATGGTTGTAGCGATGATGACATAGAGAAGATGTTCCTGCGACGCCCTTCTTTGCGCAATGCTGATCTTTCCCAGCTTCAATTCAAGCTAAATTTACTTTGGGGGTTGGGTATCACATCGAATGACCTTGTTAAGATCATTAATTGTCGCCCACGATTGCTTAGTGTTCGCATAAATCATTTTTTTGATGAGCGTCTGGAGTATTTTATGACCTTGTTTGGATCAAGGGAAACGCTCCTCAAGGCCATTATTAGAAATCCTTCTCTCTTGACATATGACTTTCATAATAGGATTAAACCTGTAATCACACTATATGAAGGACTGGGTATTAGTAGAGAGGATTTGGTTCCCTTGCTATTGTCACGGCCTACTATGATTCCGCGAACTTCATTTAATGATGAGAAGATGGAATACATACGCAAAAGTGGGGTTTCCAAGGATTCCAATATGTTTAAGCATGTGGTTAGCATCATTGGTGTCTCAAGGAGTCAGACCATATGTGAGAAGGCAGCAAATATAGAGAAGTTTGGGATGTCGAATGAAGAAGTTTGGCATCTTATCGGTCGTAGCCCCTATCTCTTGACACTATCTGTTGATAAGGTTCAAAGGAATATGACGTTTGTAGTGGGCACAATGAAGCTTCCTGCAAATGTGATCCTTGAGCACCCATTTTTGCTTTACAATAATCTGGAGGCTGTGTTGAAGCCGCGGTGGCTTCTTGCTGGGAAGATAGAGGAGATGGGTCTTTGCCCGAAAATTAAAGGATCATTGATGTTGAGGGCACTTAGGATGGCAGAACAGCGATTCTTGAAGGCATTTGTTTCATGTCACCCTGATGTTGTTGCTAAAGAATTGATGGAGTTCTATACAACGGCAAAATGTGTCAAGCGGCTGGCCGTGTCATCGAAGAAGGCAGTGTTTAAAGGATTTCCTTTCTGAGTTTTGTTGCATGCCAGGTGCTCACCATATTCCAGCTTTTATCCATCTGATAGTATGATTGAATTGCTGTGCACTTGGTGGGGACTCTGAAATACGAGTCATTGTTTACGCAAATGTAATGATCTTCTATGCTGAGGTAGTCCACTTGTTGTTCATTGATTAGGAGATTGAGGATTTTCAAGTTCAACTTATTGAATTTTATTTAATTATATTATTGGATGTGAATTTATGTTCTATTTTTTTATTATCTAGTGAGTTTTAAGGTCAAATTTGATTTTAATTATGATTGTACTATTTATTTGTATTTTTTTATATTGTAGAGAAATTACATGAGTTGATAAAAATGTTACATACTTTTGGTTTTACTACCTTTATTTTATCTCTTCTTAGCTTAATTCTTTTTTATATTCAACCCTTTCTTCTTTTTTTTCTTTTTTTTTTTGTTAATTCTAAGCTTTTATTTATTTATTTATTTAGCTTATCTTAAATCTTTATTTGTTCTGGTTTTGGTATTATAGCAAGTGTTTTTTAGTTCTCGTAATTAAATAATGAGTCTGAAAAAAATTTATTTTAGCCTTTTTATTTACAATCATTTGTTTTTTAAGAAGTTTACTTGATCAAACATGTTTTTAAATTTATTTTACCCTAAACCCTGATCATTATTTATCCTCTTTACCAGCAACCACCATAGTAAAATCGATCATTAATCTAAACATGTTATAACTACTCAAACAAAAACTAAAAAAAAGGAATGGATTAAAGTAAGAGTTAAAGGGATGGATTAAAGTAAGAGTTGAACCAATAAATCATGGGGAACAAAACAGTAAAGAACAAAGTTTGTTCAATAGAATTAGTGAATGGAAGGTTATAAAATAGAAAATTATATATTAGGTTGTATATATATTTGGTAGGATTAGTTAGCTCTTATAAATTAGGAGTCATTTCTAATTAGGATGTATGATTTGATATGGTTCTTGATTTCTTGTATTCTTCTTTAATTATGAACCTTCTATAAATTATTTTTTATTTAAGTCAATATATTGATTTCTTTATCTTTATGGTATCAGAATAAAGATTTGATCACTAACTCTTTTTTTAAAAAGACTCTAGAATTATTTTTCATCCTTTTGTCGCTCTTGTTCACCATATCTGAAACAAACACATGTTGATGCTCAATTCTTCAATAACAAGCCAAAGTCAATCTAGATCACCACCATCCATTTTAATGGCAAAAACTTCTTGTGTTGGTCTCAGTCTATGCACTTGTATATTCGAGAGTGAGGAAAAATAGTTTATCTAATTGACAACATGAAGGCACCAAAAAGGAAGAACCTAGCATATGTTACCTAGGATGCTGGAAACTCCATGGTTATGATGTGGCTTGTGAACTCTATAGATGAAGACATTGACTCCAATTATGTTTTATTCAAAAACAAAGGAGCTTTTGGATAATGTAAACTAGATGTATTATGATTTGGGTAATCAATCCCAAGTTTATAACTTGACTTTGAAACTTGGTAAATCCATCAAGGAAAAAATAATATCACCAAATACTTCAACACACTGAAACTGTTGTGGAGAGACCTTGATATGTTCAATGATTATGAATGAAAATCTACAAAGGATTGCAACCATTACAAGAAAATAGAGATCTTTTAGATTTATAAATTTCTTGTTGGACTCAATGTTGAGTTTGATGAGGTAAAAAGGATCATAATAGGCATAAACCTTACCTTTAATTGACAAGGTATTTTTAAAAGTTAGAAGAGAGGAGAGTCACGGAGGGGGGGTCATGCTTAGAAAACAAGAAACTATAGATCATATAGAGAACTCTGTATTGGTTGTTGTTGATGCAAATACGAGTAGGATTATTGCAAATCAGCGTAGGTGGATAACAAATCATCGTTTGTGGTGTGACCTACTAGAAACTTCATGGAAAACCACTTACTTGAAAAAATAACACACTTGGTGACAAACCTAACCATATAGTTCCTACAATAAATGGAGTTGAGAAGAATCATTTTAGTAAAAAGCAAATGGACTAGATTATAAGACTTCTAAAATCCAATTCATCATCTGGTATTCCTTATGTTTCCTTGGTTCAAATAGGTAGTCATCATCATGCCCTATTTTGTTGTTCAGATTCTGCTTCTTGGATCATTAATTCAAGTGTATCCGATCATATGACTAATCATTCCTATCTATTTACAAATTATTTACCATGTTCTGGTAATGAAAAAAAATAAAATTTCATATAGTAATTTCTCACCTATTACATGGAAATGGTTAATAACAATTTGTGAGAGTATAAATCTTAAATTTGTCCTCGATATTCCTAAACTTGCTTACAATCTTATGTCCATAAGTAAACTAATCAAAGATTATAACTGTTGTGTAAGTGTATTGCAAATATGAAGTGAAATTGTTTCTTATGAAGTCCTTTTGTAAGTATATCAACAACTTGCTCAATGGTTGAACATATAGCATGCAAATCATTCACTATCAATCTTTTATTTGATAAAATACTTATCAATTTTCACATGTTATGTTCTATCTTGAAGAACTGGATTATATAGGAAGAAGTACTATAAAAGGATCAAGTTGATCCAAATACTGACCTTTAGGTTTATACTAGAAAAAGAACTCATGCAATAGGTAAAGACATGTTTATCACCCCCAACATAAGATCAACCAAATTATTTAAAAGATGGTCCTGAGAATATCTCAAACATTCCTACTTCTATTTTTTCTAATAATAAGCGTATAGACATTTACATTCCTATAACTATTAAAAGGGAGTCGAATCATGTACCAGTCATCCCATTACTAAATATTTATCGTACCAAAATTTTTTTACTAGTCATATAGCTTTTACCTCTAAGATATCTCAATTGTTTATTCCAATAAATATTCAGGAAGCTCTAGGTGATTCAAATTGAAAGTTAGCAGTTTATGGAAGAAATGAATGCTCTGAAGAAAAATGACACTTGAAAAGTAGTTGACGTACTAAGAGGAAAAAATAAAGTATGGTGCAAATGGGTGTTTACAATTAAATACAAAGATGATGGGAGCATAAAAAAAGACATGTTTGTGGTATAAGACTTCATACAAACATACGACATTAACTAACATGATACATTTGCTCTAGTAGCCAAAATAAACTCAATTCGGGTGTTATTATTTTTAATAGTGAATTTTAACTGGCTTTTATATTAGTGGCATTAAAAATGCTTTTTTAAATTGAGACTTGGAAGAGGAAGTCTTTATAAACATGGCACCTGGGTTTGAAGAGGGGACTGATAAATATAAAACGCATAGATTAAAAAAAAAGTCTTTTATGGCTTTAAACAATTTTTTATAGCACAATTTCAATGTTTTGGAAAAGGCCATAAGACGTCATCATTACTGTTAAAGTTAAGTAAATCATACTATGTTTTATAACACATTCAGAAGAAGGTAAAATTGATATCTTAATTGTTTATGTGGATGACATAATCTTGACAGGTGATGACAATGTCGAGCTAGAAAGACTTAAGAAGAAACTTGATAATGATTTTGAGATCAATGATTTAGGTGCTTTAAAATATTTTATTGGAATGTAATTTTCCAGATTTAGAAAGGTATATTTGTCACTCAATATAAATATGTACTTGATTTATTTGGAGAAACAAGGTTGTTGGGATGCAAAGTAGCTAAAATATCAATTTAAGCCAACTTGAAGCTTCGACCTACCAAAACTAAAAAAAATGGTGAATCAAGAGCAATACCAAAAACTCAAGGGTAAATTAATTTATTTGACCCATACATGCTCAAATATAGCCTTTGTAGTAAGTATGATATCATCCATTCACCAGGCACAAAACACTTTGATGTTGTTAATAAAATCTTTAGGTACTATTTGAAAGGGATTTTTAGAAGAGGTCTGTTGTTTAAGAAACATGGATATTTATAAATTGAAGCCTACACCGATATAGATTAGGCTGGAAGTATAACTAATAAAAGATCAACTTCTTGTTATTGTACGTATGTTAAAGGGGGTTTAGTTACTTGGTGAAGCAAAAAACAAAATGTTATGTGAAAGCTGAATTTAGAGAAATTACACATGAGATTTGTGAAGTTAAGTGGATTAAAAGGTTTTTGAAGTTTATTAACTCATCGCTTATTAAGGTATATTGTGACAATAAAACAACCATCTTAATTTCTTGTAATCCAATTCTTCAAGATAGAACATAACATGTGGAAATTGATAAGTATTTTATCAAATAAAAGATTGATAGTGAATGATTTGCATGCTATATGTTCCAATCATTGAGGAAGTTGTTGATATACTTACAAAAAAACTTCATAAGAAACAATTTGACTTCTTGATCAATAAGCTAGCAATGAAAGATATCATCAACCCAGGTTAGGGGGAAGTGTTGTCAAATAAAAAAAAAAACTCTATATTAGATCATATATAAATTTGGTAATATTAGTCAACTCCTATAAATCAAGAGTCATTTCTAATTAGGATATACGATTTGATTTGGTTCTTGATTTTATGCCTTGTATTCACCTTAAAATAGGAACCTTGTATAAACTATTTTGATTCAATTAGGATATACTCTTTGTCTTCATGGAAGCTATGATGTTTGGAGTTGTAAAAATTTTGATTCTTATTTTTCTGATAATCTTATCATTATGGTCCACGGTATCCTTGGAATTAACATAGATTGAAAGTTTAGAGCATAGTAGTTTATTAAAACTTTATCTGACAAGTGTTAGGTTCTGCTTTATCCTTTCTTTATTTATTAAGGTAACTATTATTTTGGCCTTTCTTTATTACTATTCTACCAAATTCCTTTGTTTTTACTTTTATTTCTAATTCTAATCTCTGCTATATTGATTTTTTAAAAAAAGTCAAAATGAGAAAAAAATGAGAAAAAATAGTAAAAGAAAGAAAGAAAAAAATAACGTGACAGTAAAAAAAATAAAGAAAAAAGAAAGTGATACTAACAAAAAGAGATCGACCGATACAACACTATACTACCTATTTATATTTTTGTTTCCCTTAATATAAGTTTATAAATCCTAATATTAAAAATAAAAAAAATTGTTTTTTTTTGTGTGGTTTTGAAATTTAGGTTGAATTCTAATGGATATTTACAAAATAGTTGTAAAATTCATTAATTGATTTTTCTTAAAAAAATAAAGAAAATATTTTTAAATTTACAAAAATTTGCATGAAAATTATCTTAGAATTTGGTAATATACAATTTAAAACATAAATCTATTTTTTTGAAAGTAGGATTTTTATTTTTTTTTATTTTAAAAAACTAGTTTATTTAATATAAAAATATGTCACAATCATAAATATTAAATATAAAATGGTAAAAATAATATAAAAGACCTGGATGTGTGTATTTGGTTATTGTGACATTTGTACTTTATTTTATTAAGTAAATGGTGTGATTATATGTTTTTTTATCTCCCTTGGTGTGGTTGTATATTGATTGTTTTCTTTATTAAAAAATTAACTCGGGAATAATATGATCTATAAATGGGTCTTATCCTTTAATTATCGAGACTTGTTATTTTTATATAAAAAAATAATTTTTTTATTTTTACCAAAGAATCAACATAGGGATAGCATGATCGTTAAACGGATCATATACTCAAGAAGTTAAGATTTTATTTGTTTTCACATAAAATAAATAAAAAGTTTGTGTTTGTTTTTTTTATTAAAGAATCAACCTGAGAAATGGTATGACCCTTAAACTTTACTATCCTTTGTAAGTTGAGACTTTGTTATTTTCATCATAAAAGTTTATTTTGAAAGGTGATTGAAGATGTTTATTTTTTAAAATGAAAATCATGTAAATACTTATCTAATACTTACATATGAATATCATTTTATAATGTGTGAAATGTTTGTCTTTTTTAGGTCTTGGGATACATTCCTTATAATTGTAGAGAATGGATTTCGGCTAGATTAACACGATCTCACAAATGCCCATTGAGAGTAAGTGGCAGCCTTTGAGCCCATTATGAACATAACCAAATAAAATAAATCAAAGCACAATTTATTATTAACTTTCCTCTCGAGTCCAGCGCTTGTTTTTAAAAAGTGAGGATTGGACCATGTAGTTATGCCTATGTCTTAAATCACAGTGTTAGGTTTAGTATTTTTTTTTTTTTTTTTACCACAATCACATATATTAGTTTAAGAAAATTCATATCATCAAGGCATAATAGGTACCTTTATCATTATATACAAACATGAAGTAACTTAACTTATATATGATGTTTTAGAGTGATTTTCATCTTTCTTTTACCATAATCAATCTCTTATCTAGAACTCTGAAAGATCAATTAGAACTTTTAATTATTATAAAACTAGATGACAATTTCTTTTATTTATTTATTTATTTATTTTACCTCTATCAATCTTGATTAACTCGTTTAAATATAGCTTGTGACAAGTCACATAACATTGAAAATGAGGTTTTTCACCTCGCTCAAGATTTTGGGTTATTCTATATTTTTCGACCAAATTTTGGCTGAGATGTTCCAGCTTTATTTTGTCCATTCCATTTCGGGTGTAAAACCATTCAAACAGAGTTAGATCGGTTCAATTTGAACCCCTAAATCAAACTAGAAACCCAAGTATAAAAAGTTTCTTTTCTTACCTCCTTCTTTTTCTCTAAAACTTTAATCCCTAATTTATCACCCTCCCAAAACAATCACAGATTCATAATCGACATTCCTTCTCTTATAACCTCCCCCCTCTAGTCTGCCACTTTGCCCTTTTTCTTTCTTGCAAGTTGTTACCTCTCCTTTTTGTCTTTGGCTCTTGTCTTTACCTTCTCTTTTCTCTATAAGTTTTTTAATTGGTTATTGATCATAATATATTGATGATCCCTTGAATATTTGTGCATTACATGATATATAATGGATTTGTATCTTTTTTTCCTTAATTATAATTAAATCATGTTCAATTTGATTAGTTTTAGAAGATGTACTTAGTCTTATTTTTTGCTTGTGTGAGTAAGAAATAGATTCATGCTTTAGTCAATCATTTGTTCTCCTTTATCTTATGATATGAAAGTCTTGTTGTTATCCAGTACCATCCCCCGTCTCTCTTATTTGATTTTCTATTAATTTTGGTGGCTATTCATAGATTATGTGTGATTTAATCTGTTTGTTTTAAACTTTTGGTCATGTTTATTAACGAAAACAACTCGGGCAACCATGTCTTTTCTCTTGTCAGTCATGTTATTTTGGTGGCTATTCATAGATTATGTGTGATTTAATCTATTTGTTTTAAACTTTTGGTCATGTTTATTAACGAAAACAACTCGAGCAACCATGTCTTTTCTCTTGCCAGTCATATGGCTTGTTAGCATACATAGACTTGGTGGATTATTTTCCCTCTCTGTAGATCCCTATTAATAATAATAGTTTATAAAAAGTTTAGAATATTCAATTTTTAATTTTTTTTAGCATACTAGCACTATTCTTGTAAATTAGTGAAATTAAAGTAATGTTTTTTTGCAAAATTATTTGTTCTATTAAACTCCAATGTAGAGCTTCAAACTCAATAATGCTTTTACCTTAGTATATTTGGTATTACTACGCTGGAGCCTTAGGTTAAATTTGATTAGTTAAGTAAGGATATTAAATTGGTTTCACGACAACTAGCCAACAACCCCAAACAAATAATTAGTTTTCCTTGTTTAATTTTCATGCTGATAATGACACATTGATTTTTTTAAAAAAAATATTATAATCTATTTATCATATAAATGATCTAAATAACAAAAATTTCCTAGACCATAAGTTTCAAGTTATTTCCTTTATAGATGAATCACTTAATGCCTATTTCAATAATATAGACTTTGATTGTTCTTAAGTTTCAAGTTCCCATGTTGTCTTTTTGGAGCCCACCTTTTATTTTTATTTCAGAATTAAAATTGTCTTTTAGACTTAATACTTATATTTTTTGCAAGTACAGGTTTAAATAATTCATTTTAGTTGTAATACATATTAATGTAATAGCTGTAATTAATTTTGATTTATCTTTTTCTTCAAATCAAATCACATGGCCGAAAACTTATCAAGTGATGTTACTTTTATGGCTTTTGCTTATGCAAGATCAGATGATCCAACATAGGCTTATGGGCAGGTGGTTGTTGGTGTAAAAAATTCAACTATATATGTTCATTGTAGCAAGAAGATCAATAATGATGGTATTACTAGTCTAAAGTATTACCTTAATGGTGTTAAATGCCAAGTTGAATCTTGTAAAAAATTCCCTCTAGGTGTGAAATGGAAAATGAAACGGTTGGTTGGAGACTTGATAACAAAAAAAGAAAAAAGAAAAGGACTTTGAACTGATATTGAAAATTTTCATTCACTTTCTAATAATGAAGTCGAAGAGGATGATAATGCAAATTCTACTTCAAGTAATACTAGTTCCCAAGCAAATAGAAGAGTGACAATGCAAGACACAAGTACAGCCAAACAAAAGCTAACATTATTAGCTCAACAAACTATGTCGGATTCACAACCTAACATTAAAAATGTAATAATGCAAGTAAGGCTATGACAAGATAGTGGTATAATATTAATGTATCATTTAATAGTGTTAAATCATACTATTATCAACCAATGATAAATGTCATAACATCAATGAGACCTGGTTTTAAAGGAGCATCATATCATGATTTAAGGGGACCGTTTTTAAAAGGCTCAATTCATGATATCCATGAATATCTTTTGGGAATCAAGGTTAATTAGAAAACTTTATATATGCTATATTATGGTGGATATGTGGTCAAATAAGAGGAATATACCAATTATGAATTTTCTAGCTTATTTTTCAAGATACACCATATTTTTCAAGTCAGTTGACACTTCAGATCTTCAAAAAGATAAAGAGATATTGTTTAAAATATTTCCTGAAGTTGTCAAAGAAGTGGGACTAGAAAATATTATCAAATTCATTAGTGACAATCAGTCTCATTCAATGTTTTACAGCAAATGTATAACACTTTCTTTTGGTCTTTTTATGTTGCCCATTACCTTAATTTGATGTTATAAAATATTTCTAATCTAAATACTCTCTAATGATTTATGAAACATAACTAAATTTATATATAATCATGTAAGGGTTTTAGCTTTGATGAGGAAAGACTTTACTAATGAAAATGATCTATATCATCTTGGCATTATGAGGTTTGCTACTCATTTTTTAAGTATTCAATGTTTACTTAAGTTTAAAAAAGAGCTTCAACAAATGTTTACTTGCTTGAAATGAGAAGAATTAAGTTATGGTAAAAGTAAAGTTGGAAAGGAAATAATTGTTATAACTTTGCAAGATAAAGACTTTTAGCCTCAATGTAAACATATAATCAAAATTATTGAGCCTTCGGTGTGAATTCTTTAATTAGTAGATAGTGAAGAAAAACTAACAATAGGTTATTTATATGAGGCAATGAATAAAGCAAAAGAAATCATCAAGACAAAGTTGAAAAATAAAGTATTTCAATATGGACTATATTTGTAAGTAATTGATGCTAGATGGAATAAGCAACTTCATAGTCCATCACAGCAACAAATTATTTTCTTAATCCTAAAATCTATTTTAGGCCTTATTTCCCAAAACAAAATGAGATTACTTGAGGTTTGCTCAACACAATTACTAGATTGATCCCTAATTGTGACACTCTATATGCAATTAGTGGCTAACTTGAGGAATATAAGAAAGCAACTAGTGATTTTAGCATGTCCTTAGCTATTTGTCAAAAGAAGAAGTTAAATCCGGACACTAACTTTTATTGTTTATATTTTTTTAAATATAAATATTGTTTTGTATCTATAATATCTAATTTATTGAACTTTTATTTTAATTAGTTACATGAGAAGCAGCTTGTAAATGATACTCCAAAACTTCAAAAGTTAGGAATTCGAGTTTTTAGTTAGTGTTGTAGTGCAATTAGGTGTGAGAGAAATTAGAGTATATTTGAATTCATTCATTCTAAAAGGAAAAATAGACTAGAGCACAAAAGACTAAGTGATTTGGTCTTTGTTTGTTACAATTTGAGAATTCAACAAAGATAAATATCAATATTATCATATTAATAATAATATTAAAAATGATTATTACTATTTCATTAACATTTGTATTATTTTTAAAAAATAAATTTATCGCTAATATATATGGTTTATATTCATATTATTTTCTTTCATGTTTGTACTTTATAAAAATTTGATCCAAACAAAAGACGTTTTAGATTTTGTTAGCTTGGATAACATTAACCTATTAAATGAGTGAATTTATGAAGAACAAAGCTTTTTTTATGGAGAGAATATAAGTTGGAAAGCTACTGAGATGTCTTTTTTGTTTTGACTTTAGATGATGAATATATCCATTTTATGATGAGGATGAGCTTAGTGGAAATATTTATTTATTGGAATGTCTTATTGATGACTTTTCTAACATACCACTATAAGATTAAAATCCTTATTTTTAAGTTAATGGTGGAGATGATGCTTGATTTATGTTGTTTTTTTTTTACTACAACATTTTTCTTTATTAATATTTTGATACTTTATTTATGTTGAATTATTTAAAGTTAAAGTTCTCGATATTCATGAGTATTAATTATTTAAAAATGTTTTAGATTTTAAAATTATATTTAGATATTTGATATTGTATTTATATTATATAATTAAAGTTAATTTATCTTAAAATTTAAATTTAAATTATATATATATATATATATTAAATTAATATTTTAAATTATATATACACACATATCCTTTGTATATTTTAGGATCTGTTTAGTATTGTGTTTTTTAAAATTTTGAATTTTTTTGTTAAAATGTTTTTA
>Ga0325405_1002146_pt1 | contig 20265 bp, 9 predicted proteins | sample PopdelMetagenome_21_FD_205663 | JGI IMG/M metagenome (GOLD analysis project Ga0325405, IMG submission 205663) | Populus deltoides microbial communities from Bellville, Georgia, United States - Xylem-Control-R2 | ecosystem: Host-associated > Plants > Phyllosphere > Stem > Wood/Secondary xylem...
TAGGGGAAAACATTATAACTTTCCTCACAAAATATTGTTGAGAATTACAATTACAAGTCATTATAAATAAGACTAAATCATGTAGGGAAGCACCGTAGCTTTCATCACAAAACATTGTGAATTGCTACAGTGTTTCTAACATGATTTTTTTTCTTTTTTTTGTGTTTTTTTTTTCTAAAATTGTCTATGTCGATTTGATTTTTTTAATGTTGAGCTAATTAAGAATTTAGCTTTGTATTTTTTTTATTTAAAACACTATGAATTATTGCAGTGTTTTCCCATATGATTTTTTTCAAAATTATCTTTGTCGATTTTTTTTTAATATTGAGTTGGTTAAGAATTATAATTACAATAAAGCTAAATCATATGGGGAAAGCGTTGTAGTTTTTCTCACAAAACACTATGAATTGCTACAGTATTTCTCTAAATGGTTTTTTATTTTATTTTATTGGGGAAAGCACTGTAGTTTTCCTTACAAAACATTGTCAGCTGCTATAACGTTTTTCCTCATGGGTTTTTTTCCTTCCAAAATTATTTTTGTTGGTTTTTTTTTAATATTAAGTTGGTAAAAAATTTAACTTTGTAATTTTTTTTGCTTTTTATTAACAAAAAAGCTAAATCATGTAGTGAAAGCACTATATCTTTCTTCTCAAAACACTGTGGATTGCTACAAATTATTCTGTTCAATCTTTAAGGTTTTTTATCACCAATACAATTTTTTTTTCGTCATTAAATATTGGCTCCATCATACATTTAGTTTCTTTTCTATTACTTATGTAGCGTTAGTTCATAATTATAACACTATTAAATATATTTGTTTTATAAATTTACGGTAACGTGCGAGCATGCCATCTCGTTTAATTGAAATTATGTTTCGAAAGATAATTTTAATTTAAACAGCGCGACACTAAATCACCAAACAATTAAATGATTTTATAACAAAGTACAGTAATTTATTATTAAATAATTTTACTCGTTTAATCCCACAGTATAATATAATACAACACAACACAACAAACATAACAAGTGCCAAGCATTTTTAAAAAAGATTGTGTAAATATAAAATTCATAGAAAATAGAAAAAAAAGGTTGTTGACCCAGGGAATGCGATCCCACGAGACAATTGGTCTGGGTGCGACCTGGGGGTGCGGAGCGGTCCATACGATAATTTTATATCCAAGCCCCCATCACATAAGCAGTGTTTGAAAGCGTAAATTGTGTTTTTTAAAAATTTAAATTTTTTATATTTTAATATAATTAAAAAATAAAAAATAATATTTTAATATATTAAAAAAAACTTTTTAAACCCATAATTATCGTATCATTCGTCTATACAAGAGGTTCTTGGGACTTTCGTCTCTATGCATCGAGAGCTGTGTAATGGACTGACATCGTATGAGGCTGGCAACTTCATCCAATTATACAATGGGAAACGTTGCGTCTATAACAAACAAAATGATAATTAAAGGTTCGTTTTTGGCAAGGTGCTACTAATATATACTTATATATATAGGTATACGTGTCAAATCCCGTTGGGATTTGTCTTGATTTAATATTTGGAATTCGGATTCGACTGGTGAAGGTGAGTTGGTGGATGAACTCGAATTTATTTTAAAATTATATTATTTATATAAAATAATATAATTAATGATGTTGGATCTTACTTGTATTATGGATTGAACAACCAGGTCAACTAAATTTTATTAAGTCAACTTCTTAAACGGTCCAAAAACAATCTGGTCTAGACCAATTATGTAGCAGCATTTTTAGGAAAATAGGTGTTTTTTTTAATTTTTTTTATTTCTTTATATTTTATATTTTATATTATGATCATTCTCAACTCTTATATCCACATTATTTTCCTTGGTATTTTGATCAAATTAACATTTTTAACCCATATCTCTTAATCTAACATTCAATATTTCTTGTTATTCTACATGCCTGCCACAATAATTTCAGCTTCTCTCACAGACACTGTAATTGCACTAACAGCTTGTTTGGGAGTGCTTTTTAAAAACTTTTTTAAAAAAGTTTAATTTTTTTTTTGTTTTGAAGTAATATGTTTTTGATGTTTTCAAATCATTTTGATGCGCTGATCTCAAAAATAATTTTTAAAAAATAAAAAAAATATTATTGGCACACTTTTCTGAGTGAAAATCACTTTGAAAAGCAACCACAACCACACTCCTAAACACCCTTTAAATCTATTTGATGGCCTCTATTTTGGCTACTCCTTTGTGGATGCCCGTCATTCCAGTAAACTCATTTAATCGTCAACAATCTGGTTATTCTCTAACGAATACTAATCAATTCGACAAAATTATTTGGTCACTAATAACCTGGTTATCCCTTCACAACTGCAAATCAATCCGACAAATTTATTTGGTCGCCAATTAATCTATCAAACTCATTTAGTTGTTTATATTTTAGTTATGATCTCCCAGTCAATCCTTAAATTTGTAACATTATTTTTATATTTGCTCTACATTTCCAACAATCAAAACACATAAATCAAACAAAGTATTTATAGTAATACCAATTAATAATTTTTAAATTCAAATGAGATGATGAACACCTGCTTGCACATCTAGCAAGTCGATCTCCTCCAACTGTAGTCGCTCCAGCTCTTGGCACTCCTCATGGTTTCCAAAAGAGAGATACCACATCAATATCTTTCCAATCTCAAATAGTAAATACTTAACCATATTATCAACAATTCATTTTATTTATTTGCATTGTTTACCATTTATCAATTTACATTTCACATGTAACATTTTACCATGACATCACGATCTTTAATTATCTATTTTACTTTACACGCGCCACCTTATTAATTCACTAACGGTAATCATTTTCATCTCAGGTCACATAAACTTTATCAGTTTTTTAAATCACAAGGGAACTTACCCAAGTCTCACATTTTTTTTCCTCAACTAACCATAGACAACAATTACTTTAATATATTTTCATTTTATTTTTTTTCTTTTTTCTTATTAGTTTTGTTCTTCCGATTTTATCTTTTAATATTGTATGCAACCCCACGATGAAAAGACTGATAACTTTAATTTTTTTTTGTTTTTATGCCTTTCACTGTGGACTGCACAGTGCAGTCCACAATGAAAAGACTGATGCTTTTTTTTAATTAATTTTTATTTATTTAGTCTGCTGATATTAATTTTTTTTCTATTTAGTTACCAAACTTTCACGACACCAATCTCATGTTTGATGGGTTGACTGAGTTAATTTAGATTTTTTTTTCTTCATTAGTTTTTTTTTCTTATAATTTTTTTCTTTTATTTTTTCTTTTTATTTAATTCAGTTTGTTAATATTAAATTTTTTTCTATTTAGTTATCGACTGATGCCTTTAGTTTTTATTTTTTTTCTTTTTTCTTATTTGTTGTTTTTATGCCTTTGATTGTGGACTGTACAGTGCAGTCCAAGTGAAAAGGCTGATGTCTTTTTATTTGTTTTTTTAATTAATTTTTTTTGTTTAATTTAGTTTGTTAATGTTTAATTTTTTTCTATTTAGTTGTCAAACTTTCATGACACGGATTTCAGGTTTGACGGGTTAACCTGACTTGGCGGGTTAGCCCAGTTAATTCTGTGTTAACCCGTCAATTTTTTTTTCTATTTAGTTATAAAACTTTCACGATACGAATCCAAGGTTTGAAGGATTAACCTGGTTTGAAGGGTTAACCCAGTTAATTCGGATTTTTTTTCTTTTTCTTTATTGGTTTTTTTCTTCCTTTTGGGTTTTTTTTCTTCATTTTTTTAATTAATCTATTTAATTATCACATTTTTATGACACAACCTTGCATCCAGATCCACATTCAAGACTATTGGGTCTCGTATTGTAGCCAGACCCACTTAAACTTGGGTCATACAAGTTTAATGTTATTATTAATATTATAAATATTACTCTTGGGTCAGACATTGACACCACACCTAAAATTATTAGATATACCTTTCTAAAAAACTTTAATACTTTTATATCTTAATTTTTTTTTAATATTTTTTTATATAAAATAAATTGACTCTTGATATCACATCGGTCTACCTAGTAATAACAATATTCAATCGCCAGGCAGGCACACAAACCACATATCAAGGGTTACATCATTATCTACTTGTCCAAGGAAAGAGTTCATTAAGAAAAGCAAAAGAAAGGCACACCGACCACGTATCAAGTGCTTTTCAACTTTCTATTGTTTTGGTCGAGGTGCAGCCAAAATTAGCATAGAATAAATATATTTGGTAATGCTGTGTAAAGTTTTTTTTATAAAAATCTTTTTTAATTAAAAGTATATTAAAAAATATTTTTTAATATAAATTTTGATATCAATATATTAAAACCATAAACAAATATAAAAAAATATTTTATTAAAATACAATTTAAAAAACACTTTTAAAAACATATTAACCTATAAAAACAAACACACATGACAAAAGTTGACCCCTTCATCGATCACAGCAGCTCTTCGTTGAATATAGCAACTTTAACGTGCGGGCAATTCAATGATGATGTATTTTCCCATACAAAATATTTTTTTTTCCCTCACAAACACTTCTTCAAATCACACAAGTAGCATCGCTGATTATTTGCATGGTATTTGGTATTGTGATTTAATTATATTTTTTATTTTTTTTTAATTTTAAATTATTTTAATTTAATGATATCAAAAACAAATTTAAAAGATAAAAAATATATTATTTTAATATGTTTTTAAATAAAAAATACTTTAAAAATAATTTTTAATATACTATTTAAAAATTATCAAGCATTGCATGATGCTGCTCTGTCTATTTGTTTTTTTTTTTTGAAGTGCTTGTTGTCTATTTTGGCCCTTAATTTATTTCTTCAGCAGAGTCATTTAATTTACTCTATCATAGCCACAGCCACCAGGCCATTCCGCAAGAAGGACGAAGTAGGTGAAGGCTCATAATGGTACTCCGTCCATCATAACTGAGAAGGGCTGTAAGGTAGCGTTTGGATCCAAACATGGCTGAAATTATGTTTTTTAAAAAATTAAAATTAAAATTTATATATATATTTTTAAATTATTTTAATATATTAATATAAAAATAATTTAAAAATAAATTATTTTAATACATTTCTAAATATAAAAAACTTTTAAAAATAATCATTTCTATATTTTTAAACAACTTATAAAATTAAGCGTATAAAACATTAAATTCTCAAGGATTTGGAATTCTTGATTCAAAATTTAGTTTGAGTCGAATTTTAAGTTGGTTAATTTATTTTTGAGTTTTAAAAATATTATTTTAAAAAAATTAAAATTTTTTATTGTTTTTAAATTATTTAATATCCTAATATTAAAAATAAATTTTAAAAATAAAAAAACATTATTTTAATAAAAAATATTTTAAAACAATTTAAACTTTAAAATAACATTGATTGATGTATAAAATTTAACTGACAAATGATGTTATCAAATACAATCCAAACTCAATTAAATCAACATAAAAATTGAAAGAAAAAAAAACCACATCATTTTAACACAAACATTTTTCTAAATCTATGTGAAGACGGATCGTACAACTACGTTAAAAGCCAAGAAACCATTATGCAACCAATTGCTTCGCTGCTTCTCGCCTACGCTTGTGATGAACGCTAAACACAAACTGTATACGAGCCACCAGACAGCCACTGGGCCACAGCATCAAACGGCTAATTTGGACCTTTTGACATGGCCATTTCTTTTTTCAAGTCATCATGTTCCCCATGTCTCATGAGCCTTGTTTCTACCCTCTTTCCTAGAAACCAAGCAAAAGCCTGACATCGCAGGAAAGCCCCGCTCATCTCTCCTTTATTTCCCTTGTCTTGTCACATATGCTAGCCTTTCTTTCACTCTCTCATTTCACTCTATTCTTTCTGCGTCTCCCTCGACCTCTTCTCCCTTTCTCTATCCTTCCACAAAAGCTAAAGACAGAAAAAAAAAAAAGAAAAAAAAAGCGACATATTCCATGATATATCACCTGGCACATTATTCCCAACAGCAACAAAAGAAGCCGACATCACTATAGCTTTGAACACAAGTAGTTATTGCCTTGGTCAGTGCTCTAGTTGAGCTCCCGTATCATGTTTTTAACCCACACGCCTCCCTAAAAGTCTAAAACCCCTTCTCTCTTCAATTCCTTGGAACCATTCAGATCCACTCTGTTATCTCCATTCTCTACAGGTCCTTCCTCTGCTCATTCTCCATAACCGCTAAAATAACTTGAAGCGAAAGAGCAATGATGGGGTTAGGTTTTGTCCCCATCTTCAGTCTCGCTCTCTTAGTTTCCATTTCAAGTAAGTGTATCTTTCCTCTCTTTAAGATTGACGAACTGGGTTTTGTGTTGTTTTAAGTCTAACCCTAACCCCATTGGTCTTCACACTTGCAGGTGCAGAGATCTCTAACAAGGTGGGCATAAACTACGGTCAGCTAGGAAACAATCTCCCATCTCCTTCAGAGTCAGTGGAGCTACTCAAATCTCTCAAAGCCAAACGAGTCAAGATCTATGATGCCAATCCAGACATCCTTAAATCCCTCAAAGACACCGACATCCAAGTTTCCATTATGATCCCTAACGAACTCATAGAAAACATCTCCAAAAGCCAATCTCTCTCGGACCACTGGGTTAAAACCAATGTCGTCCCTTACTACTCCGATGTCAAAATCCGATATCTCCTCGTCGGGAACGAAATCCTCACAAATCCTGACACGGGCACATGGTTCAACCTTGTACCTGCCATGCGCCGAATCAAAGCTTCCTTAAAAACCCACAAGATCACAAAAATCAAAGTCGGCACCCCGTCTGCCTTAAACGTTCTCGAGTCTTCATTCCCACCATCGAATGGCACGTTCCGGTCCGATATCTCCGGCCCGATAATTAAACCGATGTTGCGATTCTTGGACCGGACCAAATCGTTTTTTTTCATCGATGTCTACCCTTATTTCGCCTGGGCCGATAACCACCAAAACATCAATTTAGACTACGCTCTTTTCAAAGCCAAGAACATAACATACACCGACCCGGGTACAAACTTAACCTACACCAACCTCTTAGACCAGATGTTAGACGCTGTCGCTTTTGCGATGAAACGGCTCGGGTATCCGGACGTTCGTATTTTTATTGCAGAAACGGGTTGGCCTAACGATGGAGATATTGACCAAATCGGAGCAAATATTTACAACTCAGCCACTTTCAATCGCAATGTGATAAAAAAACTCACAACAAAACCCGCAATCGGAACCCCAGCCCGACCCGGTTGGGTCATACCCAGTATCATCTTCGCCCTGTATAACGAGAACCAGAAACCGGGTCCGGGTACGGAGCGACATTTCGGATTATTGTACCCAAATGGGACCAAAATCTACGAGATTGATCTCAGTGGAGACACGCCGTTATCAGAGTACAAAAAGCCCTTGCCGGCTCCGACCAATAACGAGCCATATAAAGGGAAGATATGGTGCATGGTTGCTAAAGGAGTCAACGAGACTGCAGTGGGAGATGCGTTATCGTATGCTTGCTCGCAGGGGAATAAAACTTGTGACGCGATCCAGACCGGAAAGGAGTGTTATAAGCCGGTTTCGTTGTTTTGGCATGCGAGTTATGCGTTTAGTTCGTATTGGGCCCAGTTTAAGAAAAGTGGCGGGACCTGCTCCTTCAACGGGTTAGCTACGATGACGCCTAAGGATCCAAGTAAGTAGTTTGATTAATTTATATCCGTTGATTTTATCTTTGGTCGTTCCGTTTACGATTGATCATTGTTGCTTGGTGTCTCGCTACCGTTGATATGACCAGTTGTGGGATGGTGGGCCCAATTTGAGCGACCACCCTCTCTGCTCAAATTTAGGGCATGATGATCACTTGAATTATAAATTATTTGGTCAGCAATAGCCCTTAATTTTCGACATGGAGAATTTCATCAGTTATTCAAATTTGGCAGGCAGCATTTGTTTTGAAATTATAAAAAAATCACGTGTCTGCAGAAGAAATTTTATGGTACGAACAAGTAGATATCTAGGGCTATTTTGAGGCTATTTTGATGGTGGGATCTGTCGTTTTTAAAATTTTATTTTTGATATCAGATCTATCAAAAAAAAATTAATTTTTTAAAAAAATCAATTTAAAAAAAAAACACATTTTAATTAAAAAAACAAACAAACTCATAGAGAATAAGAAAAAGAAAGATCAATACAATAAAAGAAGAAAAACAGAATTAAGAAATAAATTTTTGATACTTGAAAGAATTATTGTCATTTTTTTAGTCGGATTCATGTGTGATTCTTTTTATATTTACCTCTCTTCTATAGGTAATGTTGTCTAACCTGTGTTTCGCATGAAGAACATAAAAAACCAGTATTTTTTCAGGCTCAACGCATGCGCTTAGATTGAGAGAATAATTTAATTTCCTCTGGGATTTTGTTATAGGTTTTGGACATTGCAAGTTCCCAGGCACAACTCTTTGAGGCGGAGCTGTCCATCTGGGCAAAGGGCAAAAGGATGCAGGAAGCCATGAACTGACGATTTTGGTGTTCTCATCTCGCAGAGCTAGTGATTTTGGTGCCCCGTTTAATTATCACTTTATTTATTGAAATAATATCGTCACTCTTTTGAGGCCTTTACTGTCCATATCTCCAAGGACACTTCATGATTCAACCACGATTAATTAAAGCGGGCGGCACCTTAATCACCTTGGTCTATGAATTGTTTTCATTAAAGAGTTGATTAATTTGTGCTAATTAGGGCAGCTTATTAAGGTGGTTACCAAAAATGTTGTTGGTCCATGCATTATTTTAGTATGTTGTTTAGTTAGTCATTGTTTTTTAATAATAATATATCTCTTCACGAAGGCAACGGCTCTTTTGAGAGGGTCTATTCTGGCCCTGGAATCTGACACGTCTTGCGTGTCAGCAGCACCTTTTGTCTTCGCATTTTCCTCCAGTGGTGGGTGGTCCATCGCACAGGCAGCCTCGTTCCCTCGTGCTGGATTCTTTTCATGTGTTTAGCACTCGAAGAAACCGTTCTTTAATGAAGTCAAGAAGACTCAAAGGGGGCTTTCTAGAATGTGTCTGAAATTATGGATGTTTTTAAAAGTGTGTTTTTAGAAATATATTAAAATAATGTTTTTTATTTATTTTTAAAATTTATTTTTAACATTATTGTATTAAAATAATTTAAAATATTAAAAAACTTAAATATTTTCAAAAATATTTTTAAAACATTAAAACAAATAAAAATTTGGTTTTTTAATTCAAGTGACCAATGATTTAATATAATTGGGATGAGCCTTGGAGCAGGATGAGCTACAGCACAAAGTTTTATTCTTTACTTGGTAGTCAAATAAGGGGTGAGAATTCGGTTTTTTAGTTTTGTACATTTCAGCTAAATTAAGGTTTATTTTTTCAGTTTTATTTTAGCTAAAATTCTAATTTCTTTAATTCTAATTTTCAGTTTGTTTAGCTAAAAGTCTCCTTTTTTTTAAGTTCTATTTAGTTCGATACAAAAATTAATTATATTTAATATGTTATAAATTAATTTTCAGGTATTTTTGGATTATTTTGATATGTTGATGGTAAAAATAAATTTTAAAAAATAAAAAAATTATTTTAACATATTTTAAATAAAAAAACACTTTGAATTTTTTATTTTATCACGGATCGAAACACCTATTAGATGATATGATTGAGAATGCCAATGAAATCAAGGGTCAAAGTCCCCGGCCCGGCATGAATTGAATTGTCAAGATAACTAAATAAGTAATTTTATTCAAGTTCTAATTAGTAATTATAATTTAAGGATTTGACTGCATAATTTTTTAACGTTCAAGGATGAGTTTGAAACTTGAAAATAAGCTTGAAAAAATCATGGCAAAAAGATAAATAAAAAGTAAAAACCATGAATTCCAAAATGATAGTTATAAATTCTGGCTTGGCATGGATGGTTAATTTAGTAATTTGCTCACATTTTAAATTGGATTTTTTTTTTACCAAAATAAAGAAAAAAAAGGTGAAAAGATATTGTTTTATTTTAAAAAAACTCATTGATTCGCTGAGGACTCGGACACCTCTCGACTCGGACTGGATTAGCCCCGACCGTATCTTATAACTATGTTCAAAGCACTCCACCTATGACGCTTTACAAACAAGATACTCTATTGGTCAGCCTCTAATGCCCTCCTTTCCATCCCTTCTAAGCCCATAGACTCTGACTCGCCCTTTCTTTCTCTGCTCCATCCCCACCGGAAGAAGTTTTCTCCTCAGGCGACAGAGCAATAATGGGGCCGGTAGCAGCCATTCATGTCTTCATTTTCGCTCTCTTGATTTCCATTTCCGGTAAGGTTAGCCTCTTAGAAAACAAAGTGCTCAACAATATGGGGGAGCCTTGTGTTTTTCACTCTCCCTTCCTAATTAACCCAAATTGTTTACACCCTTGCAGGTGCAGTGATTTCCAGCGAGGTGGGCATAAACTACGGCCAGCTAGGAAACAATCTCCCATCTCCTTCAAGGTCAGTGGAGCTTATCAAATCTCTCAAAGCCAAGCGAGTCAAAATCTACGATGCCAATCCAGACATTCTCAAATCTCTCAAAAACACCGACATCCAGGTCTCCATTATGGTCCCTAACGCACTCATACCCAACATCTCCAAGAGCCAATATTTCTCAGACCAGTGGGTTAAAACCAATGTTGTCCCTTACTACTCCGATGTCAAAATCCGATATCTCCTCGTCGGAAACGAAATCCTCACCAATCCTGACACGGGTACATGGTTCAACCTCGTACCTGCCATGCGTCGAATCAAGATTTCCTTAACAAGACACAACATCCGCAAAATCAAGGTGGGCACTCCATCAGCAATCAACGTTCTTGAATCTTCGTTTCCACCGTCAAACGGCACGTTTCGTCCAGACATTTCGGGTACGGTCATTAAACCGATGCTGCAATTCTTGAACCGGACCAAGTCGTTTTTTTTCATTGACTTCTACCCTTTTTTCGCTTGGTCCGAAAACGCACATAACATCAGTTTAGACTACGCTCTTTTTAATGCCCAGAATGTAACCTATACGGACCCGGGTACAAACTTGACCTACACAAACCTCTTTGACCAAATGTTAGACGCTGTCGTTTTTGGGATGAAACGCCTCGGGTATCCGGGTATTCGGGTTTTTATAGCAGAAACGGGCTGGCCAAATGGTGGAGATTTTGAACAATTCGGAGCCAATATTTACAACTCTGCCACGTACAATCGCAACGTTGTAAAAAAGCTAACCACAATCCCCGCAATCGGCACCCCAGCCCAGCCCGGTGTGGTCATACCCGCTTTCATCTTTTCGTTGTACAACGAGAACCAAAAACCAGGTCCGGGAACGGAGCGACAATTTGGGTTGTATTATCCGAATGGGACAGAAGTGTTCGAGATTGATTTGAGTGGGAAGACACCGCTTTCGGGGTATAAAAAGCCGTTGCCGTTGCCAACCAACAATGAGCCTTATAAAGGGAAGCTATGGTGTATTGTGGCTAAGGAAGCCAATAGGAGCGCAGTGAAAGATGCCTTAGCATGGGCTTGTTCGCAGGGGAACACAACCTGTGACAAGATCCAACCTGGGAAAGGGTGTTATAAACCGGTTTCATTGTTTTGGCACGCGAGTTATGCGTTTAGTTCGTATTGGGCCGAGTTTAAGAAGATTGGTGGGGTCTGCTCTTTCAACGGGCTGGCTACAACGACGGTTAAGGACCCAAGTAAGTTACCGATGCGTTGTCTGTTGTTCTTTTTTGTCTTTTGATTTGCCCTTGTTTTTATTAGATGTGAATATGTGATGCTACCGATGCCTCACTGCCATCGTCAGATTTGAGGTACGTGGGACCCAGTGTCCTTGTAGATATACATCACCGATTATCTAAGCCACCGCTTCTGCATTTTTTAGATTTAGGTTTTGTTTTTTTATTTATTTTAAAATGTTCTTTAAAAAAATTATTTTTTTAATTTATTTTAAAATTAATGATTTTTTATTTTTATTTTTCAATATCAAAAATATTTTTTAAAAATATAAAATATTATTTTTATATATTTTCATATAAAAAATACTTTAAAAAATAATTATTACCGCACTTTCAAACATAAAATATCTTAATAATTATTATTGTTACTGAGTCAAGGTTTATATACTATTTGAACAAAAAAAAAAGTGTAAGGATCTGTTTGCTGACGTGGTCTGAATGAATGAGGAAAACACAACTCAAATTGTAATTTGAATGAATGAAAAATATATTTGTGAGTACTGAATTTGTAATTCCATTTCAGGTTTTGGACAGTGCAAGTTCCCAAGTGTAACTCTTTGAGCGTTGTCTGTTCCTCTTCTTTAAAGGTAACGAGGAATTTGCAGGAACTCACTCCCTGCCTAGGATATGTTGTAATTAAAAGAACCAAGCATTTCATTGCTCTCCACCCCTTTTAATTGCTTTCACTATTGGAATAAGATCATCATTTTTTCTAGGTGTTTCCTGTTCTTGTTCTTATCTAGAGACAATTCCCAATTCAACCATGATCAAAGTGGGCACCTAAATCACTTTCCTTTATTATATTTCGATGTCGTTTTGCTATGTAATTAGCATTTCATAAAACGGTAAGATCTCTAATTTTTTTTATTTAAAAAGATGCATGATTGCATAGATAACCTATACTTTAAATACGAGTCATACCAGCAAAATAATTAGACCTGACTTGGCCTAATATTTAATTACAGGTTAAATGAGATAACCTAGGTTAATAAAGAATGATATTAATAATGTCATTTTAATTTTTTAACCTAATTAAAAAGATCATAAAATAACACACTAAATCAATTAGATCCAACCAAGTAAATTTCAAGTTGGTTTAAAAAAACACTTAATCCAAAACAAGAGGACATCGTTCGATTCTTATATACATTATGGTCACTGAAGACTTACACCACAGTCGTTAATTCCAGGGTCCGTGAGATTAGTCGGAATACGCGCAAGATGACCCGAACACCAATATTAATAGAAAAACAAAGCCACATCAATTGGGTCGGTCCAGTAACTGCAGTGGAGGGGTGAATTTGCTTGCAGATAACTCTAGCAAATCAATATTCTAAAATGTGTGTATAAAAAACACAGGCTCGATGGTCCTGGGATATTTTATTGATGTGGGCGAGCTGGCCCTATTTTGTCACGTAGCTTTCACAATAACTCAACAGCAGCGCCTTTAAAAGTGAATTTAAATTTAAATACATTTTTTTAATTCAGTAGTTTAATTGATAATTACCATGACAGTCGTCAATTAATTAAATAACTTGTTGTAGTCAATTTAAATTATAGTAGGATTTCTTAGAAGATTAATTATAGTCAATTTAAATCTCAATGGGTTTCGTTAGCTATATTGTTTCGAAAGGTTATGTTGTTCTCAACGCCTATTAAAATATATTTTTGTAGTCAATTTAAATTATAGGTTAATAGGTTATGTTGTTTTGAAAAACATAACCTATTAAAGAAATTAAATTTAATTTAAATTTAAAATAATATCGGTCCTTTTTTTTAAAAAATAAATTTCATGTTATTTAAAATAAAAATTATTGGTTGTCACTGATTTAAATTTTCAATAGAATTAAGTAGCTCAATTAATAATTATAATAATTATCAATGAAAATGGTTAGTTGTAGTCAAATTAAATTTCAATTTCAATTAATAATTATAATAATTATCAATAACAATAGTTAGTTATATTGAATTTAAATTTATAAATTCAATGGGATACTAAGATAATTATAGTCGATTTAATTTTTTTAAAAAATTAATCCTTGGTGGCTTAATGTAGCGATTTGTCATTTGAAGCTCACAGATAGGGTTAACTAATTAACTTGATTTTCTTGAGTTTTTTTTTATTTTTTAATTGATTTTTTTCTCGAATTCATCATTTAATATTGAGTTGATTAGAAATTAGATTTCATAATTTATTTTGGTTAGCTTTCTATTAGGTTATCCCCATCTTATTACTCGGGTCGCAGGTTTTTTTGTATTATTTTTTAATCGATTTTTCAATTACAGATTAAACTACATACTCCAACATTAGGTTTATCGGGGATTGAACTTCATAATTTGTTTTAATTTTCTTTCTATTGAGTTATCTAATATCATGACATGGATCACAAGTTTGACAGATTAACTAGAGTTGATTCAAGTTAAAATAATTATCCTTTTTTAAATTGATTTTTTTTGTTTTATTTTTCAACATTGAGTTTATTGGATATTATAATTCATAATTTCTTTTGAGTTACTTTCTACATGATTATCATGGTCTCATGACCCAACAAGTAGATTAGCAAGTTAACTTCAATTGATCCAGATCGATCCAATATGTTGTCGTCTTGATATTTATAAAAAAAATCATAATTATTATTTATTTTGAGTTAAACTAGTTTTTTTATCAATTATCCTCCTTTAAATCTATCAAGTTAACTGAGTTACATTAAATTAACCTTTATATGTTTTTTTTTTCTAATAGAAGAAACATTAACAAAAACTATACATTTTTTTATGTTAGAAAATTAATTTGATCCGCCATGAATCACGAGCTAATGATCTAGTACTAGTTTCACTGGTACTCAACATCAACACAATTAAACCTTGCTTTGTTTTTTTTTTTTTTTCCCTTTTGATAAAAGTTGAAAATCTTTTGGTCTTTTTTCCGATACTTGCAATGCTAGTTATAAAAATCAAATCAACCTAATAAGGATAACCCGGTACCTAAACTTGCTAGGGTTAAAGAAAAAAAAAGAAGGAATTGCCTTGGCCGAACCCGATTAAAAACTCGGATTGACCTGTCACCTTATAAAACTCGATCATTGGTTTTTTTTTTTAATCAAAATGATGTTTTCTTTTTTTATCTTTGCAAAAACAATTTTTGAGTTAACATGGATTGATCATCCTTACCTGTAACTTGAGTCTTATTCTAGGTTGATTTAGGTCAAGTTTTAAGACTATGCTTGTAACCATTTTAATCATGTTCTAAAAAAAACTAAAAACTAACGGGTTACTTATGTATTTGATCTCTTCACTCTTAATTTAATCTTATCCTATCCTTTTTACAATATTAACATAAACTAATAGAGGAGGGGAATTAACTGCTTCCCTCCTCGCAAAACATTGTTAACTTGAACAATGTTTTTTTAATTAAGATTTAGTTTTTTTTCATAATTCAATATTAGATTTGTGTATCGCGATCTTATAGCCTAAATTGCGGATTTAGAGAGTTATTCGGGTTTTTATGTCATTTTTATAGTTGTTTTTTTTTCTCTCAACATTTAGTTGATTTGAAATTAGATTCAATAATATATATATTTTTATTTTGCTTTCTATAAGACTTTTCTGGTCTTATTACTTGGATCACGAGCTTGGATGGTTAACCCGAATTGACTTAAGTAGTTTTATTTTATTTTTTTAATTTTATCCTTCAATATTGTGTTTGTTTATCTTGGACTCATGACCTGAGCCGTGAGTTTGACTCTTTTTTTTTAGTTGATTTGTTTTTTCAATCTCATCCTTCAATGTTTGATTGATTTGGAATTAGGCTTCATAATTTTATTGGTTTACTTTCTATAAGATTATCTCTATCTCATTACTTGGGACAAGAGTTAACTTAGGTTAACTAGGATCATTTTTTAAAATTGATTTTTTTTTCAATTTTATCATTCCATGTTAAATTGATTGAGAATTAGACTTTATAATTTGTTTCGATTTGCTTTATATGATGTTATCTCAATCACATGTCACAAGTTGCGACTTTGACAGGTTAACCCGAGTTGACTCATTTTTTTGTCTTCTTTTTATTGATTTGTTTTTCAATTTCATCCTTTAATATTGAATTGATTGAAAATTGATTTTCATAGTTTATTTCGGTTTGTTTTCTATGAGGTTATCTCAATCTCATAATTCGGGTCGTGAATTTGACATGTTAACTTGAGTCGATCCATTATATTTTTATTTAAATATTAAAAAAAAGATGTCATCTTTATTTTTTTAGTCAAACTATATTTTTAATAGTTACTCGGGTTATCTTTAGACCTATCAAGTTGATCAGGTTAACCCTATATAAGTCAGATACATTTTTTATTATTAGAAAACATGATAATAACATCTAAATATTTTTTGCATTAAAAAATTAATATAATTCTTAAGGAAAATGATGTTGTTTTATTCTATATCATTTACAAGTAATTGTTATCATGCTTCTCTCCGATCACACGATTTTTCATGAAAAGGTCAAATAAAAGGATGGTATTAATACGAAAAAAATGGGTTTCGTTCTTTAATTTGGAATAAATATTATACGATCACATTCTCTAATTAGAGTTTGAAATTAAATTATATAAGGGTTACCTACACATGACCTAGTTGACTTAACAAGTTTTAAAACAATTAATAAAAAACATAGTTTGACTTAAAAAAATTTCAATATTAGTTTTTATATATATATATATTAAAACGATGACACATTCGATTGATCTGAGCTTCATGGTCTAACCCGTCAAACCTAAGATTGAGTAATGGACTCCACTGAGTTTATAAACTTTATACTTTAAAATTAATTTTTTTTATTTAATTATATAATACTATAATAAAAATAGATAAATCCAAATCTTGTCAAATATCATAAAGTTTGTTTGAATCTAAAATAATCTAATAATCAAGCAGACATGAAGGATGGATTTGTAAAAAAACACAGAGAAAAAAATAAAAAAAACCGGCTCCGTATAAACAGTGAGGAAAGTACGCTGCACTCCAAGTTTTTTTTAGCATGGAAAGTACAATCAAGGTAATATCCTCCCCTGTCGCCGTCGCCGTCGCCGATGCTCCTCGAGCTGGCCTCCATAATTCTTTTTTAAAACTACGGCACTCAGTTACAATTTACTCACTAAACGACAATTAAAGTTGAATATTGACTAAAAGTATTGATACCTTATCCCCTCACCTAAAGCTTTTGTTATTTAGTGTTCGGATCTTATCCTTTCTCTCCACTTGGCTATTAAGAATTTGGCTGCCATCATCGCTTCCATGATTTTTTTCCTAAGCCCAATAATAGACCGCCACCCAATCACAAACCGCCTCTCGAGAAAAGACTCAGACCCTTTATCTACTAACACTTATCAAAAACCTCAAGCCCTCGCTGCCTTATCTATTTACCATCACTATTTTTTTTTTTAAATCTCTCTCTCTCTCTAGGGTTTTTTTACGCTCTGTGAATGGACTATAGCCTCTACACCACCAGCAACAAGACCCTCTCTCTACGATTTTTACCGTCAGCGGTAAAATCCCGGAAGTTACCCTCAATTTCGTCCCCCAGTTGGACGTTCAAGTCATCGACTGCTTTCCTTAACCGGAAAGTAGAGCGAAAACCGAGAAGGGGTGTTGCGGTTATTGTGGTTGCAAGAGCGGGGTCGTCGAGCCACTGCGAGCCGAGCAGTAGCAGCAGCAGCAGCTTGAACACCCCGCTGGAACTGAGGTCGGCGGCTGGGAAGTTTTTGAGCGGCGTGTTTCAGAATCAGAAACAACTTTTTCATGTTGCTGTGGCTGATGAATTGAAGTTGTTGGCCGATGACAGAGATAGTGCTTTGAGTCGCATGGTTCGTAGCTCTGGCTCCGATGAAGCTTCTCTTCACAGGTCAGTCATTCATTCCTTGATGCTCAATGTTCCCTTTTTCTCAATAAATAAATAAATAAATAGAACAGTGTTTAGTTATCATATTCGATGACACGTTGTGTCTTCGATCAGCTCAGACGTCAATCGCAACCTTGATGTTTTTCAAGGTTATACGGCATGTCAGAATTTAATTTTTTAAGGTAGTAATAATTGGAGTTTGTGTTCGGTGGTAACAACACAGTAACATCACAAACTTTCCCCATCAATAATCCCCAAGCTATTTACTCTCCACATAGGACGAAGGGTTCACTTACAAAATTATTCCATTATTTGTTGACCATTGCAATGATAGCTAGAACATCTCATTGTGTTTTAAACATTAGCTTGATTTGATGATTTCAGTTTTTTTAATTTTACTTATTAAATTTCATAAATAAGGAATCGGTGGGCTTTCAAATTCATTGAGTTGACAAGTCAGGATTTTTATAAAATAAATAAATGGTATAAGAATAAAATAATTAAATTACAAATTAAATGGATTAAGGGTTGTTTTATTGCATGAAATTTAAATGGGGCAAGGCTATTAATGTCCGGAGGTTTATGATGTGATGTTACTAGTCTGAACAACAGTACCTGTCCTATGAAGATTTTGATTTGTTGCTTTTGGGAAAGGCTTAATTTTTCTTCCTATAACAGGGAACAAAGCAGGCTTTTGTCCTGAAGTTGTTAAAGGTTTCACATTGAGAATCTGAATTGTGAATTTTTTTACCCTCATTTCTTCAGCAGATTCACGGGTACATCACTTGTATAAATCGAAAGAATTTCTTTTTGCCATATGGGATTCATGCATTTAGGCAATCATTGCTGTAAAATTACAAACCAACTAGTCTTAGTGGTATTGTTGCATCACGAAACAGATGCATGACTGTCGAATGATCCAGTTGCCTGATAGTCCTGCATCTGGACATTTTGATCACCATAGTAATAAATGTTCTATATTACCTGATTGAATCAAATGGAGTTACCCAGCTGCCTAATAGTGCTTCCTTACTTTCGAGTGGCAGGAGGATTGCTGAGCTGAAGGAGCATGAGTGTCAAGTTGCCGTTGAAGATGTCATGTATATGTTAGTTCTTTACAAATTTTCCGAGATCAGAGTCCCTTTGGTTCCAAAGCTCTCTAGGTGCATCTACAATGGCAGGCTAGAGATACGACCTTCAAAGGACTGGGAGCTAGAGTCCATCCACAGCTTTGAGGTCTTAGAGATGGTTAGGGAACACGTCTCTACAGTTATTGGCTTGAAAGCAAATTCTAGCGTGGCAGACAGTTGGGCAACAACTGAGGTCCAAAGGTGCCGGCTTGGTAGATTGTATGCAGCCTCGATTTTATACGGTTATTTCCTCAAGTCTGCCTCCTTAAGGCATCATTTGGAATGGTGTCTGGTTCTGCCCCACCAAGATATTCATCTTGGTCAAAGGACCACCCTTCAGTTTCCAGAATCACTGCCTTCTTATGGATTAACAAATCTTGTTTTCGGTCACATAAGCAACAAGCAATCGACGTCACAGGGAACAAGGTTAAACAGGCCAAAATCAGAACATGAAAAATTGAAGTGCTACCTGATGGGGTTTGATTCCGAGACACTGCAAAGATGTGCAAAACTGAAATCTAAGGAGGCTGTGAATTTGATTGAGAAGCACAGCTGTGCACTGTTTGGAGATGAGAAGACCGGCGTGCTTGAGAATGATGAGGTGATCTTGACCTCGTTTTCGAGCTTGAAGAGATTGGTTTTGGAGGCAGTTGCTTTTGGTTGTTTTCTTTGGGACACAGAAGAATGTGTCAACTCTGTATATAAGCTTAAAGACAACTAAAGGAGAGGGAGCAAGTTTCAAGAGAGGATTGGCTACTGGGCGAAACTCTTCTTGTACATACGAGCTTGATTGCTGCATTTGACTCTTGTTTCCAAGTTCCCGCAGTTTATTGTATAGACTACATAGAAATAGAGTTATTATATAGTATAGAGCTGTTTTTGCTTCTCGTACACAGTTCCGCTAAGCTAGGTTGACTGGTGTTTTAACAAGCGAGTCAAAGTTTGGACTTCTTGGTGCATGTTCTGTAAGTAGCAGTTGCAGAGATTTGATGCTTGCATGCCATTTCTTTTCTTCTCTGCTTTCTGGTGCAGTGGATATGGATAACTCTTGCTGCAAAATCTTTTTCTGAAATGGAATCGGTTGTAGGATGTTAGCTGCTTACATCTAATGATCTCTGCAGTGCGAGTTCTTGGTTGTTACTCTGTTTTGTGTTGAGGTTAAAGCTTTGCTTGTAGTGTGTAGTACTTGTTGCACATGGGAGTGGATTACATAACTGGAAGCTGCGCTCAGACAGAATCCAAAATCCAATGAAGAATCCGGCACGTTGTCTGCTCCAAAATTTTTATGCTGCTAATGGTTGCAACCTCAGAATTTCATGCTCTGATGAACTCGTGAGCGTGGATTGGAGATTCAGCTCTGCAAGTAACAATAATTATTAACAAATTCTAGCTCTCTTTATTATGATTTATTTTACCTAATAGCGGCATAGTTATTAAAACCTGGTCAAGCC
>Ga0325405_1002149_pt1 | contig 20259 bp, 21 predicted proteins | sample PopdelMetagenome_21_FD_205663 | JGI IMG/M metagenome (GOLD analysis project Ga0325405, IMG submission 205663) | Populus deltoides microbial communities from Bellville, Georgia, United States - Xylem-Control-R2 | ecosystem: Host-associated > Plants > Phyllosphere > Stem > Wood/Secondary xylem...
CTTCATTGGTTTGGCATTTGAAGGAAGCATACACAAAACAGTGCTTGTTTAAGAAAACAAGTAACTACAAAAACCTACTCACAATGTAACCGGACCAAATCCCATAACTTCTCAAAATCATCAGCATTCAAAAACCCCTCTTTTTCCCTCTCTAAACCCTAATTTACAATTTTCTCCAATGACCTAACCCTGAAACTGAAACTGAAATTTCAAAATCAGGGCTTAGAATTAATTGAAAATCTTCAATGGTAGCCATGACGAAATCGAGTTCAAGAGAAAGACTAGCGAGTCTCATCAACTCAGCCAAGTCTGCCTCTGACATACCTTCAAAGCTCCAAACTTTGCGTCAATTAAACCAAATTTTGCAACAACAAGAAAACGCTAACTCACTCTTTGAGTTCCTTCCTCGAATTTTCGAGTTTCAGTCTGATCAGCACTCTCCTGTTCGCAAATTTGCCACTGAGTGAGTTTCTGCATCGAAGCGAATTTTATTTTAATTTATTTTCGATTGAGAGGGAGATTTTTTGTTGCATCTTTTTCCCTCTGAATTACTTCCTCTATTCCCTTTGTGCCTCTTTTTTTTAATTAATTATTTGGGTGCTGTTTGTGATTTTGAAGGATGATTGGAGAGATTGGATTGAAGCATTTAGAATTTGTGCCCGAAATTGTTCCGGTTTTAATGTTAGTTTTGGAAGATCTTGTACCGGCTGTTGCTAGACAAGCTATTACTTGTGGGATCAGTTTGTTTCGGGCTACTCTCGAAAAACTTGCAATTCAGGTATTTTTTTATAAAAAATTGATCTCTTAAATCAACTAGGGATCTCTTAACTTCGTTAATGATTTACGGCCTTTTTTATGCTGATTAAGAGTTGGGGTTGGTATGTTTAGGGTCTGTATGCTAGCGAGCTGGATGATTTGCTTAAGTCTTCGTGGTCATCGATGTTAGAGTTCAAGGAAAAAATTTACTCCATAGCTTTTCAGGTAAAAGGTGATTTTTGAGGTGGGTGATACATTGGTGAATTTTCTATTTACGCTGTAGTCTGATTCATTTTGATAATGTATTCTGAAGCTGGGAAGTGGTGGTGTAAGATTGCTGGCACTAAAGTTTGTTGAAGAAGTCATTCTTCTTTACACTCCTGATCCTTATGGCACTTCAGAGCCCCCTTCTCATGAAGGTAATGATACTCGTAGCCTTACCTTTACTTCTTGCCCAGGCTGCAGTACGAGGCAGAAAATTTTAATCTGCTACTGCACCAGCATTTCGATGGATTCCATTTGGTTATGCAGGGTGGTTACCTATTTTGCAGGATCAAGTGTGGAATTTAACATATCATGGCTCCGTGGGGGCCACCCTGTACTAAATGTTGGAGATTTGTCAATTGAGGCCAGCAGAAAATTGAGTTTATTGCTCGATCAGCTTAGGATGCCAACAGTGAAATCTATCAGTAACTTAATGATCATTGTGCTTGTTAATAGGTAGGCAACTAGCTCTAGTTATATGCATTCAAACTCTTTTCTGCTGTTGTTTTTGGATGAAATGGACTTGCTGCGTCCCTGCACTTGTGATTTCTTGTGCCAATTAATTTTACTGGTTTATGTTTCCTATCAGCCTTGCCACGATTGCAAAGAAAAGGCCTCCATGCTATGGACGCATTCTGCCAGTTTTGCTTGGTTTGGATCCCTCAAACTCTGTTATTGAAGGGATGCATGGTTATGGGGCACATCATGCTTTAAAAAATGCCTTCCTCACCTGCTTGAAGTGCAACCACCTGGGTGCTGCACCGGTATGTCTTGATTATTATTGTGTTTGCTTGCACATATGACTTGTTCTCTTTTCTTTCGTGGAGTTTATCTTCATCTTGACTTACAACTAATTTATAATTGTACTTGGTGTAAGTGTTAGTTTCAAATTCTTCTAGGCAAATTATTGATCTTAGAGTAGCAGATTTGTACTGGAAATTGGTTGCAGAGGATTTTTTTTTTTAACATATTATTTGGTTGATTCTGAACTTTTTACTAAGGTTTAAATTTTTTTATATGCTCTATAGATATGTGTGTTGTGCACAAGCTCCTTTCCTCATTTTCATTCAATGTAATTTGCTTTAGAGTTGAATGCGTGTGGGTGTTATTGGGACATTTGTGCTGGCCAAATCAAAATTGTCTGCAATTTTATACTCCAAAGAGTATTGTCAATTCATAATGTTTTCATTAGTTCTATCAGTAATTGAACATCCACTAAGAGATTTTCCTTAACATAGGAAGTAGTTTGGTTAGTCCTCTATATTTTGCATTTTTTCTACACTCTAGTCCTCTATATTTTGCATTTTTTCTACTCTCTAGAATAACTGTGGTTACCCAACTAACATTTCATGAAATCCACACCAGTATGTTTTTAACTAGCATTTGTATGAAACCAGTTGGTGATGGGGTTTTTTATGACTGCAGTGGCGGGATCGTTTAGTTGGTGTTCTAAAAGAGATGAAAGCCGGAGAGTTGGCAGAGGAAGTGCTACAAGTTTTAAGGAGCAATGGAAGTGTAGAGGAGGCAAAGGAAGATTTTCTAGTTGCACAGGTACTCTTTTGTATGTTTTCAATGCATATACTCATGTATACGTTGGTATACACATTTCCATGTACACACAAAGAATCACACATATGCATGAAGCTTCTTGATAAAGGCGTCGAGATTTTGCAGGAAGAAAAACTCTCAATTAAGTCATCTGATGGCATTCCAAATAATTCAGCAAGGAAACGATCTGGACCAGAAGACAGTACTGATTTGGCTGATTTGGCTAAAGATGATGATGTGTCTGGAAAACGTGTCAAATCATCTCCCAGTGTCTCAGAGGAATCATCTAAAGAGTTGGATCATAGAGCTAACAAAAAAGATGATGATAATGGACCTGTGCAGCAACTTGTTGCTATGTTTGGAGCCTTGGTTGCTCAAGGTGAAAAAGCTGTTGGTTCTTTGGAGATTCTTATTTCAAGCATCTCTGCTGACTTGTTAGCTGAAGTAGTGATGGCTAACATGCGCTACCTTCCTACCGGTCATCCCCAAGCGGAAGGAGATGATGAGTCACTATTGAACATGACTATTGTTGGCAGTGACACTGGAGCCAAGTATCCATCATCTTTTCTGACTAATGTTCTTTCACTTTCTAGTTCCTTCCCACCTATAGCTGCACAACTGAATGCTGGTCATTCAGTATCCAAAGACATACCGGTATGGGTTTCTTCTTCTATCCACTCACAAACCTTCGTTTTTTTTTTCTCCCTTGGCATGAGTTTGGTGAATTGTATTGTTTTTTTTTGGTTTATTTTAGGCTTCCTATTGTTCCATCTAACATCCTTTAAATAATTTGAAATTTTTTAGTTTAGATTTGTCATAATAGGGTGTTTACATATCTGCAGACAACAGACGAGGAAGAACTGCAGACGACAACAGACGAGGAAGAACTGCAGACGACAAAAGATGAGGAAGAACTCCATGTTGCAGCAGCTGATGTCGTTGATGTATATACTGGAAAAGCTCATGGTGCTGAAGATGAACTGATGCCTGCAGGTTTACCTGCTTCTTCAAATGTCGATTTATCTGGGATGCAGATGGATGGTTTGGCTATTTCATCTAATATCCATGATTTTGAGAATTTAGACAGTGAAATACCTGGTCTAGATTCTTCTGCTCGTAATGATATATTTTCAGAGACCATGGGTGCTTCTTCACTGGTCTCTACTGATATTGAAGATGCCAGCCAAGAGCAAGGTACAAGTCTGGGTACAAGGTCAAACCAGGAAGTGCTTCCATCAATATCAAATGACAGGTCAGAGGAGCTAAGTCCAAAAGCAGCTGCTACGGATTCCAACAGCCTGATCTCCTCAACTGCAACTTCTGTGCGTTTACACCAGCCTCTTGTTCTGCCTAAGATGTCTGCACCTGTTGTCAATCTTGTTGACGAACAGAAGGATCAGCTGCATAATTTGGCTTTCATACGCATCATTGAGGCATACAAGCAAATAGCAGTTGCTGGAAGTTCACAATTTCGCCTTTCCTTGCTTGCTTCTTTAGGAGTTGAGGTATTGATTCTATATTTTCAAGGATAGTTACCTCCCCTTTGCTGTTGGTTGTGGTGTAAATGATGTTTCCTGTACTTGGTCAGTTTGATTAGTTATATTACTCTATCTGCATTTTCCTTGTTACTCAGCTGAAATAACAATCCTTGTGTTCTTTTCTTCTTTGGCTAAATTCTTGCGAGTTGTAATGATGCATAATCTGGTCAAACATGCATGCCTTTGTAAGATCCATGCACCAGATAACCTGATCTAAGCATCTTCAACCATGTCAATGAACAAAATAATCATTTTGTTTGCTTTTCATTCTTCACCATCAGTGCTTAATTTTCTGAATTGTCAAGCCAGAATTTGGACATCTTTTGGTTTGGAAATGTGGACCTATACTAGTTTGCTCCTTCCACAAGAAAATTCCCACTATCTAATGGATGCTATCTTCATTCACACAGTAATTTGGAATCGCGCTTCCACTTCTTCAATTAAAACATGCTGACTATTGTTTCATTCTCTTTTTTCTCATGCACAGACTTAATTAGTGCAATGATCAATTCTAGGTTCCTCTTTTCCATGAAATTTTAATTTGGAAGTTTGGGTGGATATTAGTTGTCCAATGGTAAACTTTTTGTATCTGTCACTTTGATTGTGCACATGATTTTTAATTGCATATTTTCTTGTTTTAGATATTCAGAGAGTTGTATGATGTGCAATAGTTCATGACCTTATTCTAAGTAGTTGCATAGTCAGAACTAGACATTAGTACGGAGAACCAAACTATACATAATGTGCTGATATTTATTTATTTATTTTATTTTTACCTTTTTGCAGTTTCCTTCAGAGTTAGACCCATGGGAACTCCTTAAAAAGCACATATTGTCAGATTATGTGGTTCATGAGGTAAGAGAGTATTCCAACTTTTCATAGCTTATCTTATTGCACAGATGCTAACTTCTAGTGGTGATGGGCTTTAATCAGAATGCGCTAAAACTGCTTCATTTCATTTTTATAATGCCACCATCATTGTATCAACAAATTTTATGCTATGGAATTGGAGAGTTGGCATATTTAGTTTCGAGTTCATTGATTTTACTATATTATGGAAAGTTCCCTTTAATGTGTCTAGGGATTGTCAGCATGAGAATGAAGATTTCAGTTGTTCAGTTGTATTGCTGTGCTGATGCAGTCACTTGCTGGACTCTGCCATTGTTGCTCTTTTCTGTTCTATTTTGATTCTTCTAAAAAAAATGCAGCATCTGACAATAATTGCTGGGTGCCTTCAGGGACACGAGTTGACATTGCATGTCCTCTACAGGTTATTTGGTGAGGTAGAAGAGGAACATGACTTCCTTTCTTCTACAACCGCTGCTTCTGTGTATGAAATGTTCCTTCTGACTGTGGTTCGTATTTATTTCCCTTTTACAATTTCTCATTCTTGCATCAGATATGTATATTCTGAAAGAAAGAAATTATATTCAATTGCAGGCTGAAACGCTTAGAGATTCTTTTCCTCCTTCAGACAAATCTTTAAGTAGATTGCTTGGTGAAGCTCCTTATCTTCCAAATTCAATTTTCAGTCTATTAGAGTCCTTGTGTTCTCCTGGAAACATCGATAAAGCTGAGGAGTTGCAAAGTGGAGATCGAGTTACTCAAGGTCTCAGCACTGTATGGAGCCTGATTTTGCTGAGGCCTCCTATTCGAGAATCCTGCTTAAAAATTGCTCTGCAGGTTTCTTCTCTTTATCATCGATTCCATTTATTTCAATTGTCAATAACATTTGTACATTTTGAATGCCATGCCTTTCTCGGCTTCTTTGCTAGTTTCTGTGAGGGTTCTTGCAAGTTAAAGTGTTGCATAGCAATGCTGCAAAAATAGAAAAATATATAATAAAAAATAAATATTAAGAACCATTAAGCAAAAATAAAAATAAATAGAAAAATATATCATTTGCACATTTTCTTTTTGTAGTGATCATCATTCCCACTAACATCATCCATAACTGCAAATCTTGTGAGAGATGAATACCAGTTCACATTTTGTTGAATTGTTTTTCACTTCATGTCTGATCAATCATTCCCTCATGTATGACTATTTTGTAATTCTAGGAAGATGGAATATTAATCATGTGGTGAAATTGAGAGCTGGATGATCTCTTACTGCCTATATTTACTATCAGGGGGTTGACTCCCATTGTGCAATGGTGTTCCTGGCTGTGTTATCTGTAGATTATTTTATGATTGGCCATTTTGTAAATTCTAGTGATTGTTTGAGGAAACTTTCTTATTGTCTTGTATTTAATTTAATGTTTTTCTTTTACCTCTGGAAGAGTGCAGTTCATCATTTGGAAGAAGTGCGTATGAAGGCACTTCGTCTGGTATGCAACACCCAAGCACAACTTGCTATTGAAGGAATAAATAAGATGCTTGTTATTATCTGTTTTATCATTCTGGGTTCATTTTGCAGGTGGCAAATAAGCTTTATCCTCTCTCATCCATTGCTCAACAGATAGAAGATTTCGCAAAGGAAAAGCTGCTTTCTGTGGTAAATAGTGATGCTACAGAAAGCATGGATGCTGAAGGGTCATTCTCTGAATCACAGAAGGTAGTGGTTTTATGCATTATGGATGTCAAGTTTCACTCTTGCAAAATCTTCTTACATATTTGTCATTTTTGTGCTGAAATGATTTGAGGTTATATACCCCAACTTTTTTATCTACAAACAGGGAAGTAACATGTAAATTTGTAATTTTCCATTTTGTTTTAGATAATTCTTTGTTGTAAAAGCTGCTATGAGCAATTATGTACCTTTCTGCTATTGCTGACACATTTTCTGAAAATGGTAACAATCTGTGCCCCTTGCTAGTGTTTAATAGATTGCAAAACACATGATATAAACTGCAGTTACTCAATTTGTTGATGTTCTTCTATTAGATTTGGGTGAGGCCTCTTACAAGTTACAATTTAAGGAAATATTTGAATTATGTAATGTTAGAGTTTCACTACATGAACTGGTTGTGCACCCTTTTCCATCCCTTATAAGTTTAAATACTTGGCATGAAAATAATTATATCGAGTTTTTTTCATGATGATAGATTTAGCTAGTTGAAGTGTTTCTGGTGGATTTCATTAGCTCCCAAGTTGCTTTCTTTTTCTTAGATCAACAAATGCACCAAAATATTTCTCCAGTTATAATTCTACAATTCAATAGCTGGAAGAATATGAATGGAACTACACCAGTTTATTGCTTGCTTTTTCTAAACCAGTATGTTTCCTGGTTATGTTCTAATTACATCTTCAACAGGATTCGATTTTGGAAAAACCATCAAATGAGCATCAATCTATGAATGCCATCAGTAAAGATATCTCCTCTGAGACTCATCAGTCATGCACATCTGAAAGTGTATCATCACTCTCAATCTCAGAGGCCCAGCGGTGCTTGTCACTGTATTTTGCCCTGTGCACAAAGGTGTTATTTTATTCTATGTCAAAGCCTTCTCATTTTAAATTTCCAACATTTGAAGTTGTTATCATCAATATATGGTAATATTTTATTTAAGAATCTAATTCTTCTCTGGATTGGATTAATATTTCTACGTTTAATCTGATTGACAGAAGCACTCCCTTTTTCGCCAAATTTTTATTGTTTATAAAAGTGCATCAAAGGCAGTTAAACAGGTTTGGTTTATTTGCATTACATTTTACACTGAATGCTGTAGTTCATTTTGTTCCTGCTGTGAGACTCTTATTAATTATATGGTGCAGGCAGTTAATCGGCACATTCCTATACTAGTCCGTACTATGGGTTCGTCATCTGATCTTCTTGAAATAATTTCAGATCCTCCTATTGGAAGCGAGAATCTTCTGATGCAGGTTTAGCAATTGGTCAATTATGTAACAAACTCAACCCTATTGAAGTGTTTATAATACTATTGCTGATTTTGTCCCCTTTTCTTTTTTCCATTTTCCCAATATACATAGGTTTTACAAACACTGACAGAAGGGGCAGTTCCTTCACCTGAATTGTTATTCACCATTAGGAAGTTGTATGATTCAAAAATAAAGGTATGAAGCCATGTTGTTGATTTATTAGCCAATATTGATTAGCTTTTAATGAAAAGTAAAAAGAAGTGAGGCTCTTGGCTAATGTATGCTTGCTTTTGATTTATTACAGGATGCAGAGATCCTAATTCCAATATTACCATTCCTACCCAGAGATGAGGTCTCTCTTGTTCATTGTTTTGTGTATAATCATATAAATGCATCTCTTTTTATGACATCTGCATTTTGCATCTGTTATCTTTCTTCTTGCAGTGTGAATACTTTATGTGTTGGTAGTGTCAGTTCATTATTTAAGATGGTCATTCAGTGATGCAAAAAAGACAGCAATGTTTTTTGTTCAGCTTTCCCTTGGTACCTGTGATTCCTCATATTAAATTGAAGTCTATTAGATCCTATAATGTCAGGGACATTTACGTGGCAATTAGGTGGTCAGATTTGCTGCCACATCAATATAATATAAACCACTGGATCTAGATAACATAATGACTGTTTGAAAGACATGTACTGCTCTCAAACATGGTAGCAGTGAATTGATTTATCCTATTTACATAAATCAGTGACTGGCAAAAGATATCAATCATGATTTTTTTTAAACTAAACAAATCTTTATTGGAGCTTACATGACAAGATGATTTTACTTATATGAGTAGCTATGAGACTGGCTACTTTGTAAATTCATTTCCAAAGAAGCTAGATTGCAGTAGATGAAAAAGTAATTCCCTGTATATTGCAAGGATAGATAGGTCCGCATGATGCATTTAACCTCAAAGACCAATGCGCGATATAAATCCATCTCAATAGTTGATGTCAGGTTATCCACTCTCATTCCCTCCCTCGTTAGTGGACTCAACCAAAACATTTGCTCTCATTAAACTGACTGATTGCCCACAGCGGCTTCTTGGAGATTGGACCTCAATCAATTTGGTTCTAGGACTAACCATGGCATTTGCTGGCTTGGTTTTCAACTTGTGGCAACTTGTGAGCTAACCTAGGATGGAGACATAGATGGGCTAGAACTATTCATATTATTCTTTCCCAACATGATCCATAGATTCTAGGAGTTCCATCATTTTCCTACATCAGAGGAGAATATACTGAGGTCATGTATTTGTATTCTCCTCTTTCCAATAGTTGCAATTGTGTTCTTCTGATGCATATATGGATATTGGTTTTTTATTTTTATTTTTTTTCTGTTATCCATCTCTTCATTTCCCTTTAATAATTTTAATTCCTTATTTTCCAGATTTTGCTGATCTTTCCCCATTTAGTGAATCTTCCTCTGGATAAGTTCCAAATTGCACTTGCTCGTACACTACAGGTATCTTCTTTTTTTTTTTTAAAAAAAAAAAATAGGGAAAAAGGATCTCCTTCACTTTGCATCCAGTTTTCTTTGAGTATTTTGAGTGACTTTATGTTTCTAATCATGTACTTCTCTCTACCAGACTAGGACCCTTGTTTTTTTTCACATTATGTAAAGTCCTCCCACCTGTCCAAGAATATGACTTAAATAACCTGTGAACCTTGCAATACATTAAAATATACTTCTGGTTTTAGCTTTTTATTGCATTTCAAAAGCATTTAAATCAATAATTCAAGGTTGATGAATCAAATCATATTCATTGCAATCTTTCCCTATTTTATATTTATGTTTGTGATTGGTCTCCATTTCCATGGAGATATGGGCCATCCAAAAGCCCACTTGTCTAAATTTCTATATTGAACTCATTTTTTTGGTTGTCATATACATCAATTATCAGCATCTAAATTTTCTCTTTTCCATTCCATGCTTTTATGATGCTCTATCGCATGCTGTCAGTGAATATGGGGCTGTTCTCATTGTTTCTCATTCTAGTTTCACCAATGATTTCATCCATAGATGTTGATCAAATATTTGACTTCTTGCACTGCTTACTGTCAGTATTAATGTTCTCTAAAAAATGGCTCCTGCAGTTGAATACACTAGTAAGAAATACCTTTATCATGGCCAAGTTTGATTTCTGGAGGAGTCTGCTCTAAACTCATCAAATGCTTCTCTAATCTGTTAAACAACGTGATGTAAATGCAGGGATCATCTCATTCTGGTGCGATGCTCTCTCCAGCTGAAGTATTAATTGCCATCCATGGTATTGATCCTGACAGGGATGGAATCCCCTTGAAGAAGGTATGTCTTTGCTCCTTTTTTCATGCTTCTGTGGAATTTACGAATTTGAATAGGTGTACAACTGAGTGATGTGCTTTTGTGTTCAGGTTACAGATGCTTGCAATGCTTGTTTTGAGCAACGACAGATATTCACTCAGCAAGTTCTTGCGAAGGTCTTAAATCAGTTGGTCTGTGTCATTCCTAACTTTGAATTTGTATCGCAAAATCCTTCAATTGTCTTTAACTGATGTCACATCTGAACCAAGTTAATCCCTGCAGGTTGAGCAAATTCCTCTTCCTTTATTATTCATGCGCACGGTACTACAGGCTATAGGTGCTTTTCCAGCATTGGTAAGAAATTCACAAGAAAAAATTTAAATCAGAAGGCCAATTTTCTATTATTTCTTCTGGAAGAGCATTATTGATTAATTGATTAATTGACTAATAAAATAGCACTTAAGGCATCACCAAGCCATAGGTGGCTTTCCAGCATTTTTAAGAATTTCAGAAAAATTTAAATCAAGAGGCCATTTTTATAATCACTTCATTATTTGTAAACATGTCTCTAGATACAATAAATATTCTTAAGGTCATCTCTACTTCATGAAATATGGCTTGAAATACATGTGTGCATGTTTCGGTGACTCTTTTGAATATTCGGAGACTGAAACAGTTTTCTTTTGTTATGGAAACCCACTCGCGCTGTTTACTTATTGTAATTGGCCTGGTTGGTGCTGTTAGCTAAGAAATTTGTGAATTGACACCCCCTTCCCTTTCAAATTAATTATATTTGGACATGATACTCTTGGATCTTGGTATGTATTTGACTAGGTTTTTTCTATTATTGCAGGTGGAGTTTATTATGGAGATCCTTTCTCGTCTCGTAAGCAAGCAGGTTAATACTTCTTCTCCATAGGCTTATTGCCAATGACTTTACGAACCATACTTATTTTACAGTTGATTCAATGGACTATTGCAGATATGGAAATACCCGAAGTTGTGGGTTGGCTTCCTGAAGTGTGCACTATTGACGAAGCCTCAGTCATTCAATGTGTTACTTCAGGTGTGATCTCTTCTATTTGCTTGCTATTGAAAATTTTAGCCACTATAATCTAAAACCAGTGGGTAGCCATGAACCAGCACCTCTGATTTTTAAATATCAATCTAATTTCTAGATCAGAATGTAAATTGTGCATTTCAGAAGCAAATTTGTTCTTAACCAATTTGATAAACTCTGTTTTTTGTCATTCAGCTTCCTCCACCTCAACTGGAAAATGCACTGAACAGAACCGCAGCACTGAAAGCTCCTTTGGTTGCCTATGCTAGCCAACCAAACATTAAATCTTCACTTCCAAGGTTTATAATATAATCCCTCTTGCTTGTGTAAATAGAAGAAAATCCAATTTCTCTCAACTAGAGTTTTTCCTGCTTCTGACGGTAGAAGATGCATTTTGAATTTTGAATTTTGCATTTTAGGTCTGTTCTGGTGGTCCTGGGAATAGCTCCAGACCCTCAGACTTCAAGTCAAGCACAGACAAGTCTGGCACAAACTGGAGATACGAACAACTCAGATAAGGATGTGACTGTAGAGAATTCAAAAACTGGAGAAACGAGCAACTCAGTTAAGGAGGTGCTGACAGAGAAATCAAAAGAATCTTCTGTTGCTAGCTGAATGTCCGAAAACTCAGTACTTGATGAGTCAGAAGTTGCTCCAGAGGAGGTTGCTGTGCCTGCCAAGCAGCTCCAAGCTTAGCACTTGGAGGCACCAAGTTCTCCAAGTTTTTGGATGCTCATGCCATACTCTCACCGTGCATATCTGCGACAGAAAGAATCAGATTTTACCCCATGTGCTGTTATACTGACAACCGTTGCATGGATAAATTTAGTGAAACTGCTGCACCAGCCGAAGATATTCGTTGTCAGGAAGTTTCCGGGGCAAGATAGAAGTGAAATTGTGAACCATTTTTACTCAACATGCGAGTTAAAACAATTTCTGAAGGAAATTTCTTTTTTGTATTTTCAGATGTTTTTCTTATGTTTGTATCGGGGAGTGTTTGTATCGGGGAGTTGCTAATATCAGAGATGTACATAAACAAAGATCTGAGCCAGTTGACGATGTCCCCTTCCTTTTTTTCCAAGAGCAATAGCATTTTTAAAATCCAAGACTCCAATCTGTCAATCACAAGATCATCAAAAAATGAGACTGTCCTATTTTATTATCTTGTTCATTTGCCAGTTGAAGATGCTTGTCTATTTAAATTGTCTGAAAATGCCTTAATTTATTGTTTTTTTAAATGATTTTAATGAATTGATATAAAAAATAATCTAAAAAATTATCATTTTAATGTAATTTTAATTAAAAAATATATTTATAAAAATATTCGCACCTTGATTTGTTTAAACGTTATATAACCCAACAACTATTGTTTTATGGTGGCCCTTATTTGGTGTTACTATGCCCTCAACAGCAAGTAATACTTACATTCCATAATATATTATCTTTATCTTTGAAGATTATGATTGGGTGGCTCTCTAATTCTTGACACAAATTCTTAACATACACTAAAATTTATGTTTTATCTGCCATTTTTAAATAATAGGTTCCATGCAGATTCGTTAACTACATAAAAAAATAAAGTATAAATCTTGCATTCCTTTGAAGAAAATCAAGTATAATATATGTTTTTTTTCACCTCATCTAAATCTAAAATTTTATAATCTGCAGCTAAATGATTCTTAATTCAGTTTTTTTTTTCCTGACAGTCTCATCCACCATGAATGAATGAATATGGTGCTTCAACTCATTGAAAAAGATTTCCTAATAGCCTATTATTCAATTAATAGTTTCTTTATTCCTTAGAATTAGCAATTGTCTTTTACATCAATGTATATACAATCCCTTTATTAATCAATCAGATTATTACTGTAGTAAATAGAAAAAAACAGCAGAAAGAATCATAACTAGTCATTCCACAGTGTTTATACAAGACCAGAGCCCACTATACCTAATTACAAAAGAATTAGAGTTGCTCAATCATATTAAACCTGCAGCTGCGCATCTTCTTGTTCTTTTTTTTTTCCTCTCCAGTTATGTACTATTGCAGGCTCCTCAAAAGAATACCATGTATTTGCTCAGGAATTCAATTTTTTTTTTTTTTTTTTATCATGACCAGGGTATTAATACATGAAATGGCAATTAATTTTAGCAAAATGCTACCATGAAGGTGTGTTTGCTCAGGTGCCTATCCAAGAAACAGAGTTATCGTGCATTGTTCTCACACTGTCAAAGCAGAAGCAGGAATGCCATGCATTTGAAACCATTCAGGCATGTGGAACTTCTTGTGAAGTACATGCCTAACATCCTTTTGCAGGGATAGGTTTTTGAGGAGTGGAAGGAGGACATCCAAAAGCTGCACGAGCCAAATGACAGAAACAGACAGAAAATGAGGTGAATCAGATTCTTAGGCATTAACAGGAAAATTCTTCAATGCACCGAGATTACCTACCTGGTCATCATATGGCAGTCCAGCAGAGAACGGAACACATGGGATTCCATTCAATGGCTGTAGCAAGAAACTGAATGGGTTGTTGTCAACAATCACAACTCGAGAGAGATCCTTTGATAAACATGACAGATCCTTCACAAGTTCTCGATATTCCCTGTGATTTACACAGTGAAAGATCGTCAGCATTTGCAAGCAAGGTCTTTAATCTATAAGCATCGGAATCCAATAAAATGACATCGCTTTCCCAGAGTCATGCAAGTGGTAAACAATGACATGTGAACTAGAATTAGCTTTCCACAAAAGCTATTCTTAAATGAATCTTCTCAGTGCAACCTAGACCCTAAAACCCATTACACATGACAGTGCTTGAGAAAAAGAAACAATCATGGAAGCTGAGACGAGAGGTGTGCCTCACATTACGCTCCGAAGGCATTTTCTGACCGAGCTATCATAGCCCTACTATCTGATAATATTCTCATGCCCAGTTCTAACATAATCAAACAAGTTAAAATACAAAACATCCAATATATATTGCAACAGTAACAGGAATAATGTTGTGGGTAAAAGCAAGCTTCATTAGTATAGTCACTTGATGCCTTACCTAGAGTATACCAAAAGCTTAAATTGGGATCAAATCCCACCAAACTTCAGATGGACAGGATTATTTAGTATGGTTGCTTGATGTCATACCTCGTGTGTAGCCCAAGGTTCAATGAATCTCTCAATAAACCGAAGAAGACAAACTGGCTATAACCAACCTATCCATTTCAAGTTCAATTTCGCTTCGGTGAGTTTATAAATGGAACCTATGTGATGCTACAAGAACTGACCTTGCAATCTAACACCAACAATCAAGAATACTCAGTTCTGCCACGTGGTCCTAATATAAGAAAATAAGTTTGCTTACAATATCAAAAGGTTGATGCCGCACCCATGCCGTCTAGCCCAAGGTTCTATGACGCCTCAGTAACCAACAAAGTAACAGCACAAACTGGTTATACTCACCCATCCATTTAGAGATGGGAACATATGTGACACTACAAGGACTGAACAACTAATCTAACCTTACCTTTTGAGAAAACTCCATTCTGCCAGTCGATCCTAATATATAAGAAAGTAAGTTTGCTTACAATATCAAAAGGTTAATGCCACACCCAATATTGTCTAGCCCAGGGTTCAATAGGCATCTCAGTAAACCAACGAAGAAACAGTACAAACTGGTTATAATCACCCCTGTATAGAGATCAAACCTATGTGACGCTACCAGGACTGACCCAGTAATAATACCCCTCCTCTCCCTCTCTCGCACACAGGATATACCAAAAAACAAGGATAAGGAAGAAAAGAGGTCATTGCCCAATAGTCCTAATGAAATAGGGTTTTCAAAGGGGAACTTTGTTAGCAGCCCAGCCCTTCAACAATAATTTGCAGGGTCTGTTAGACTCCAAGCCTGCAACCTCAGCGGCAAGCTCAAGACTTTTAATAGTGAAGTAAGCAACAGCCCAATCATAAACCAGGAGAAACAGCCACAAACTTTCAGAGAATACATAATGCCAAAGTTCTCAAAAACAAACCTTGAGCATTATCCTAACAAGCAATCTAAGAGATTCTCAGAATCAATGCTGGAGCATTTTCCAGTTAAGGAACAGATTGGATATTCTATAAATAAATAGTAATTTGCAATAAACTATGGCACTTACGTGCTAACAGTTGAAGGTCGAAAAAGACGTTGACTAAATCGGTTCTCCACATCTATCCTGTCAAAGAGTGGACTGGCGTAACCTGTATGAAGCCTAAACACAATAAATAAAAGGAAAAAGAGAGCAGGATAACCGTGAAGATCAATAAGTCTAACAGAACAATATCTACCTTCAATACCAGCAGTAAACAAAATCAAATCTGCAAATTCACCAATCTGTTTCAAGAACTCTCTCAAACCAGGTCTTTCAAACACTGTCACATGATTAATTTCTGGTTTTCCTTCAACATCCTTTGATCCAGTAAATTCATATTAATATCCACTGATACTGATAAAAACAAAGTATCAGGTAGAGAGAAAAAGAGAGATAGACCTTCTCTGAAGAGAAATATTCCAATTCAAAACATTTCACCCCTGCTTCCACTGCTCGGGTGCGAATAATGGGTGGCAAGCTAGAAGTCTCATATGCACAAACTAGAGTTTCATCCAGGTCAAGCACCACCTGTATTTACAGAGTAAACTGCATTTACAAAACTTATTGCTCGGGCAAGATAAGCAATGCATGCCTACAAATCAAGGAGCACCCTTTTGGCCAAAAACACAACTTGATATGAAAAACAATAATAAACTTTCATAATGCGAGTGGAAGATTTCTAGACACAAACAATCCACTCTAGCACAACAAAACCTTATACCTAAAACAACCACAATCACTTAATGCAACACAACCTCCCAAATTCAATCCATAAAAGTTAAGAATCTAACAGCGTTATTTGTCATTCATCATTTATTACTACATTCCCCCACAATGGCATTCATTTCTCACCTTACTACTAAAACCAAACTGGCCCAAATTACCAAATAAAAAATAAAACTGCGCAACCAATATTCAAAACCAAGAAAACAAAGTACCAAAAACAACGAAAAAATCCCAACAAAAAAATAAAATAAAAATTTAAACAAAACCCACACAAAAAAGAAAAAAACAATGGAAACAATAAAAGAGAGCACATACAGTGAGCTTTTCAGTGGGGGAATCATCACTAGCACCAGAATTGCTAACATCATCAGGAACACAGGTGCTATCATGGAACGTGTCTGTGATCTTTTTTGACGTGGTTTCTCGCAGAGGAATTTCAACAATAGGCAAGGGCTTAAAAGAAGAAGAAGACGAAGAAGAGGAAAGAAGAGGAAATGCGAAACAAATATAAGAAAGAAAAAATTGAGGAGTCCCTCTTAAAACCTGTAAAAACAACTTGGTTATAAATCGTAACCAATTCATTATTCCTCTCCATATTTCCATCACTGATCTTGACACACACACTTCTCCTCCTCCTCCTCCTCCTATTTCCTCTATCATTGCCACCCCACAATTTTTCTCTCTGTTTATTTTTTTATCAACTCAGACAGCAAAAAAAAAAAAAAAAAAAAAAAACCTGTAATTTAAAGAGACAGACAGAGCCTAGGTTGCCTTTCGTAATTTGCATGTGTCGTTTGGAAGATGTTTGTGTTCTTTGGGCAATGGAGGGAATAATGCGGGCGGGTGGTGGGCTGGAGGCGACTTTTCGTTGCCTGGACTTCAAGTTTGGTGAAAGGCGGAGAGAATTTGAATAAATTGTTTTACACTGTGCTATGATTGCTTTTTTAATCCAAATATTTTTCACATTAAAATATATAAAATTAATATTTTTTATTATAATTTATTTTTAAATATTCTGATCTAAAAATATTTAAAAAATAATTCAAAAAAAATTAATTTTTTTTTAAATCACAACCCACCAGTCAAATAATAATAATAATATCATAGTATTAACTAGCATGGTCAGATTAATTTTTTTTTATTATAAAAAGATATTTATATGTTGCAAATATTTTTTTAATAGAAAAAAATATTTAAAACTATATAAGAATTGATTTGATATGACTCAATCGATTTAACGAGTTAAAAATCATTTAAAATAAATATTTAAGATGGAGTTTTTCTTATAAATATTAATATAATAACATATTGAATCAATTCGAGTCAACTTTGGTTAACCTGCAATCCGTATGTCGGTTCATGAAATCAAAATAAACTCATAGATAACAAATCAAAACAAATTATAAAAATTAATTTTCAATAAACTCAGTGTTAAAGAATGGAATTGAAAAAAAGAATTCAAATAAAAAACAAAAATGACCCGATTCAACTCAGGTTAACCAATAAAACCCATGACCTAGTGTTAAAAGATGCAACTGAAAAAAAAAACTCAATTATAAAAAGGATATAAAAACTGACTCGAGTCAGCTCAGGTTAACTTGCTAGACCCGTGACCCGAGTCATGAAAAGAGATAACTTTATAGAAAGCAAATTAAAACAAATAATGAATCATAATTCTCAATGAACCCAATATTAAAGGATGAGATTGAAAAAAATCAATTAGATAAAAGAAAAAAAACTCGAGTCAATTGAGTTAACTTATCAAACCTGTAGTCCAGGTCATGAGACTGAAATTGCCTCACAAAAAATAAATTAAAAACAATTATAAAGTCCAGTCCCCAATAAGCTTTATGTTAAAAGCTAAAATTGAAATTTAAAAATTAATTAAAAAAAGAACACAAAAAACGATTCAAGTCAACATGGGTTAACCCGTCAAACCGGTGACCCGAGTCATGAGATGGGGAAAATCTTATAAAAAGCAAACCAAAACAAATCACAAAGTCTAATTCCCAATCAACTTAATATTGAAAGATGAATTTGAGAAAAAAAAATCAATTAGAAAAAAAAGCTCAATTTAACTCATTAAACTCATGGTCCGGGTCATGATATTGAAACAATCTCTTAAAAAATAAATTAAAAACAATTATGAAGCTCAATCCTTAATAAACTTAATGTTAAAGGATGAAATTGAAATTGAAAACAAAAAAAATTAAAAAAACATTATTATAGAGAATAATATTTTGTGAGGAAAGATACAATAAAATCTCATTTTCTTTTAGTTTTGTGTTAACAACAAGATCCTTGGCTGGCACTACGCCAAGTGTCTGATCAATTTTTATTTAAATCATAAACACAATATAAAAGCATTGTTAACGTGTTTTTTTAACCTAAAAAGATTTAATAGTGAATTTAAAATTTGATGCATATCAGACAACATTTTTTTAAAATATTAAGATGGAGAAATATTAGATTGACTCGGACTAACTCTGACAAATATGCAAAACATGCAATTCAGATTATGAGAGTGTGATAATTTCATATAAAACAACGTGAGATAAATTACGAAGCCCAGTTTTCAATAAGTAAAAATATTGAAGTGCAAAAATAAAATAAAAAAGATAAAAAAATGACTTAAGTCAAACTGAGTAAATCTGCTAAACATGTGAGCTGAGTTGTGAGAATGAGATTACATCACAGAAAACAAAATGCCGCCAGTCGGCCCAACCCGACCTTGCTAGGTCCAATACAACACAACACAACACAACAACAACAACAACAACAACAACAACAATATATAGTATTAAATAAACAAAAAATCAGAAAAATTTCAAAAGTCATTTCAATTTTTTTTTTTAATTTTCTCGCATGTTTTTCTACCAATTTTGCACATTTTCGGGCTGTATATTTACAATGTAAGATACAAATATGGTATTAAAATACCATGTTTTCTTCGAAATGTTTTTAAAAAAAATCTCAAAATTTTTAAATTAATTTCCCCATAAAAAAAATATTTTATTTTCATACGTACGATCAAATCTTAAAAGTTTTCCAAGCTAAGATATCGTAACTAGTTTATGATTATCCATTAGGATTTGGCCAAAATATATAAAACCCTTTACCAATCATTTTGTTCATTTTATATTAGGGTTTAGATGTAGACTTTAATATTTAGGGGTGTAAAACTACATAATAGAGCATACCCTCAAGTATTAAATATAAAAAGTACAAAACAAATGCGATGTGAAAATTTAATATTTTCCCTTCCCTTCCAGCTGTGTACCTCCACGCTCTTCGAGGAGGGAGATTTGGCCTTCCAAAGCTTCGGTTCCATTTTCCTTTCTTTCTCCTAAAGCTGCCAACGAGCTTGATCTTTGCCTGCAAAACAAAGAAAAAAAACCCCGTAAATAGTCAATTTTATTTTTTTTAGATATGTTTAAGCTTTCTGTTTCAATCTTTCTCTTCGTCTGTCTCCCTCAATCTGAGCGACTGTTAGTAGCGAAGAGGATGGGATGAGGCTGTAAGGGGTGTTGGCTAGTTTTCGTGTTGATGGTGGCTGAGTTCGGTGGTGAAGGATGCTAGAGTTTTGTGGTGGGTCTGGTCAGTTGGAGTGATGGTCGAGCTTGTGTTGTTGTGATGGTGGCGTGATGGTGGGGTTAGGAGAATAGGGACGACAACTATGGTTGTCTTGGCAATAAAGTAGAAAGTGAGGGGGTTGTGGGGTGTTTGGAAGTGAGTTTGGTGTAAGAGATGGTGTGTGGCCTGATAGGCTAGTATTGGTTTCAAAGCCAGAAGAATGGGGTGTTGAATAAAATAAAATAAGCCATAATACAAAAATTTAAACAAATTAAAACAACTAAATCACATCAAATACACAAAGCTTAGTCCAAAATTGTATAAAAAAAAACAATGCCTTTCCCAGTGGAGTTGTCATTTTGCCGCACGTTGATGCGCGACGTTGGAGGGGTCGTTTGGAGTCCCTACCTAGTTATTTGATTCAGGTTCGTTATGAAACCTGAGTATATTGCTCTTATAAGAGATTTGAGGGTAAGATAATAGTTGTGGCTAGGAAAGATATTAGCACCCTTAGCGCACCCT
>Ga0325405_1002150_pt1 | contig 20253 bp, 15 predicted proteins | sample PopdelMetagenome_21_FD_205663 | JGI IMG/M metagenome (GOLD analysis project Ga0325405, IMG submission 205663) | Populus deltoides microbial communities from Bellville, Georgia, United States - Xylem-Control-R2 | ecosystem: Host-associated > Plants > Phyllosphere > Stem > Wood/Secondary xylem...
CCCAAACGGACGTCGTCGGGTGGAGTAGCGATTTCATGCTACTCCAAGGAGAACATCCCACAGAAACTCCTCTAAAAATTTGAGCGCGATCCATAGTTGGATTAAAAGTTACGGAACTGTTAAGCCCGTACTCTAGTCGTGTCGGTGGTACGGCCCCGACCGAACATCGTCAGCTTGGAGTAGTGAGTCCATACTACTCCAAGGAACACATCCTACAGAAAGTCCTCTAAAAATGTGGGCGCAATCCATGGTTGGATTAAAAGTCATGGAACTATTGAGCCGGTACTCTAGTCTCGTCGGTGGTACGGCCCCGACCGGACATCATCCGCATGGAGTAGCGATTCCATGCTACTCTTAGGAAAACATCCTACAGAAACTCCTCTAAAAATTTAAGCACGATCCAATGGTCGGATGAAAAGTTATGGACCTTTTGAGCCAGTACTCAGGTCGTGTCAGTGGTACGACCCGAACGGATGTCGTTGGCACGAGTCCATGCTACTCCAAGGAAAAAAGCTTATGGAAACTGCTATAAAAATTTGATCGCGATCCAACGGTCGGATCAAATGTTATGAACGTTTTCCTCTAAAAATTTGAGCGGGATCCAACGGTCGGTGGTACGTCCTGAACGGACGTCGTCGGCGTGGAGTAGCGATTCCATGCTACTCCAAGAAAACATCCTGCGGAAACTCCTTTAAAAATTTGAGTGGGATCCAACGGTCAGTAGTATGTCCTAAACGAACATCGACGGCGTGGAGTACCGATTCCATGTACTCTAAGGAAAACAGCCTATGGAAACACTAAAAAATTGATCGTGATCCAACAGTCAGATCAAAATTTTTGGAACTGTTGAGCTGGTACTCTGCTCTTGTCAGTGTTAGTGCCCGGCCAGACGTTGTCGGCGTAGAGTAGCGATTCCATGTTACTATAAGAAAACAGCCTACGAAAACTCCTCTAAAAATTTGAGCGCTATCCAACAGTCGGATCAAAAGTTATGGAACTGTTGAGACGATACTCTAGTTGTGTCGGTGGTTCGACCCGAACGGACATCGGCGTGGACTAGCAATTCCATGCTACTCCAAGGAAAACAGCCTAATGAAACTCCTTTAAAAAGTTGAGCGGGATCCAACTGTCGAATCAAAAGTTAAGGACCTTTTAAGCCGGTACTCTGGTCGTGTCGGTGGTACGTCCGGAACGGATGTCGTCGGCGTGGAGTAGCGATTCCGTGCTACTCCAAGGAAAACTTCCTAAGGATACTACTCTAAAAGATTCAGCGCGATCCATGGTAGGATCAACAATTATGGAAATGTTGAGCCGGTACTCTAGTCATGTCAGAGGTACAACCCGAACGGACGTCGTCGACGTGGAGTACCAATTTCATGCTACTCCAAGGAAAACAGCCAACAGAAACTCCTCTAAACATTTGAGCGCGATCCCGCGGTTGGATCAAAAGTTATGGACCTTTTGAGCCGGTACTCTGGTCGAGTCGGTGGTACAACCCGAAAGGACATCGTCAGCGTGGAGTAGCGATTCCATGCTACTCCTAGGAAAACATCCTACGAATACTCTAAAAATTTGAGCGCTATCCAACGATCGAATCAAAAGTTATGGACCTTTTGAGCTAGTATTGTGGTTATGTTGGTGTAACACCCCGAACGGACTTCGTAAGTGTGGAGTAGCTATTCCAAGCTACTTTAAAGAAAACAGCCTCCAGAAACAACTCTAAAAATTTGAGCACGATCCAACGGTCTGATTAGAAGTTATGGACCTTTTGAACCGGTACTCTGGACGTTTCGGTGGAACGCCCTTAACGGACTTCGTCGGTGTGGAGTAGTGATTCCATGCTACTCCAAGGAAAACAGCCAATGGAAACTCCATTAAAAATTTGAGCGTTATCCAATGGTCGGATCAAAAGTTATGGAACTATTGAGACGATACTATGGTCGTGTTGGTGATTCGACCCGAACGGACGTCGTCGACTTGGAGTAGCGATTCCATGCTCCTCCAAGGAAAACAGCCTACGGAAACTCCTCTAAAAATTTGAGCGTGATCTAACAGGCGGATAGAAAGTTATGGAACTTTTAAGCTGGTACTCTACTCATGTCGGTGGTACGACCCGAACGGACGTCGTCGGCATGGAGTAGCGATTCTATGCAACTTCGAGGAAAACATCCTACGAAAACTCCTTTAAAAATTTGAGTGCTATCCAATCGTCTGATCAAAAGTTATGGAACTGTTGAGACGGTGCTCTTGTCGTGTCGGTGTACAACCTGAACTGACATCATCGGCGTGGAGTAGCAATTCCATGATACTGCAAGGAAAACAAACAGCAGAAACTCCTTTAAAAATTTGAGCGCAATCCAATGGTCAATCAAAAGTTGAGGACCTTTTGAGCCGGTATTGTAGTCGTGTCGCAGATATGGCCCGACCGGACGTAGTCGGTGTGGAGTAGCGATTCCATGCTACTCCAAGGAAAACAGCCTATGAAAACTCTAAAAATTTGAGCGCGAACCAACGGTCTGATCAAAAGTTATGGACCTTTTGAGCGGTACTCTAGTTGTGTCGGAGGTACGACCGAACGGACATCGTCGTTGTGGAGTAGGGATTTCATGGTACTCCAAGAAAAACAGCCTACGGAAACTCCTTTAAACATTTGAGAGCGATCCAATGTTTGGATCAAAAGATCTGGACCTTTTGAGCAGGTACTCTGGTCGTGTCGGTGGTACGACCTGAACTGACATCGTCGGAGTGGAGTAGCTATTCCAAGCTACTCCAAGGAAAACATCCTATGGAAACTCCTATAAAACTTTGAGCGCGACCCAACGGGCAGGAAAAAAGTTATGGAACTTTTGAACCGTTACTCTGCTCGGTTCGTTTGTACGACCCGAACGGATGTCGTCGTCATGGAGTAGGGAATCCATGCTACTCTAAGGAAAACACCCTATGGAAACTCCTCTAATTATTTGAGCGCGATCCAACGACCGGATCAAAAGTTACGGAGCTTTTTAGCCAGTACTCTGGTCACTGCGGTGGTACGACCCGAACGGACTTCGTCCATGGAGTAGGGATTCCATGCTACTCAAAGGAAAACTACCCACAAAAACTCCTCTAAAAATTTGACCGCGATCCAACGGGCGCATAAAACGTTACGGAACTTTTGAGACGGTACTCTCCTCGTGTCGGTGCTACGACCCTAACGGATGTCATTGTCGTGGAGTAAGGATTCCACGATACTCCCAGGAAAATAGCTTACATAAACTCCTCTAAAAATTTGAGCGCGATCCAACAGTATGATCGAAAGTTATAGACCTTCTAAGCGGTACTCTAATCTTGTCGGTGATACGTGCCAACGGACATCGTGGTCGTGGAGTGGCGATTCTAGGATACTCTAAGGAAAACAACCTATGAAAACACCTCTTAAAACTTGATCGCGATCCAACAGTCGGATCAAAACTTATAGACCTTTTGGGCCGGTACTCTGGTCGTGTCAGTGGTAAGACTCGAACAAACACCATCGGCGTGGAGTAGGTATTCCAAGCTACTCCAAGGAAAATAGCCTATGGAACTCTAAAAATTTGAGCGCGATCCAACGGTCGGATCAAAAGTTATGGACCTTTTCAGCCAGTTGTGCAGTCAAGTCGGTGGTACGACCCGAACGGACTTCGTCGGCGTGGAGTAGGGATTCCATGATACTCCAAGGAAAACATCCTACGGAAACTCCAAAACTTCTCTAAAAGTTTAAGCGCGATCGAACAGTCGGATGAAAAGTTATGGACCTTTTCAACCGGTACTGCAATCGCGTCGGTGGTACGACCCGAACGGACAGTGACGGCATTGAGTAGGGATTCCATGCTACTCCAAGAAAAACAGCCTACAGAAAGACCTTTAAAACTGTGAGTGCAATCCAACGGTTGGATCAAAAGTTATGGACCTTTTGAGCAGGTACTGCAGTAGAGTCGGTGGAACGACCCAAACGGACATCGTCGACATGGAGTAGGGATTCCATGCTACTCCAATGGAAACAGCCCACGCAAACTCTTCTAAAAATTTGGGCGCGATCCAATGATCGGATCGAAAGTTATAGAGCTTTTGAGACGGTGCCCTAGTCGCATCGGTGGTACGCCTCAATGGACATCATCGACATGAAGTAGCGATTCCATGCTACTCCAAGGAAAACAGCCTACGGAAACTGCTCTAAAAATTTAGGCCCAGTCCTACGGTCGGATCAAAAGTTATAGACCTTTTAAGATGGTACTCTGGTCGCGTCGGTGGTACGCCCCAACGGACATCATCGACATGCAGTAGCGATTCCATGCTACTCCAAGGAAAACAGCCTACGGAAACTCCTCTAAAGCTTTAGGCACGATCCAACGATCGGATCAAAAGTTAAAGACATTTTTAGCCGGTACTCTGGTGGTGTCAGTGGTATGCCCCAACGGACATCGTCACCGTGGAGTAGCGATTCCAAGCTACTCCTAGGAAAACAAATAATGGAAACTCCTCTAAAAATTAATGCGCAATCCCATAGTCGGATCAAAAGTAATAGACCTTTTCAGCCGGCACTGTGGTCGTATCGGTGCTACGACCCGAACGGACATTGTCGGCGTGGAGTAGGGAGTCCACGCTACTCTAAGGAAAACATCTTATGGGAAGTCCTCTAAAACTTTAAGCGCGATCCAACAGACGAATGAAAAGTTATGGACCTTTTCAGCCGGCATTTTGGTCGCGTCGCTGGTACGAATCGAATGGACAATGTTGGCATGGAGTAGGGATTCCACGCTACTCCTATGGGAATGTCCTCTAAAACTTTGATGGTGATCCAACGGTCGGATCAAAAGTTATGGACCTATTCAGCCGGTACTATGGTCGTGTCGGTGGTACGACCCAAACGGACATCGTCGCTGTGGAGTAGGGATTCCACGCTATTCCAAGGAAAACAGCCTACGGAAAATCCTCTTAAATTTTGAGCATGATCCAACGGTCGGATCAAAAGTTATGGACCCTTTCAGTCGGTCCTACAGTCGAGTTAGTGGTACGACCCGAACAGACATCGTCGGCGTGGAGTCGGGAGTCCATGCTACTACAAGGAAAACAGCCTACGGAAACTCCTCTAAAAATTTGAGCGCGATCCAACGGTCGGATCAAAAGTTATGGACCTTTTCAGCTGGTACTACAGTCGAGGCGATGGTATGACCAGAACGGACATCGTCGATGTGGAGTAGCGATTCCTGGCTACTTCAAGGAAAACAGCCTATGGGAAGTCCTCTAAAACTTTAAGCGCGATCCAACGGTCGGATGAAAAGTTATGGACCTTTTCAGCCGGCATTGTGGTCGCGTCGCTGGTACGACCCAAATGGACGACGTCGGCATGGAGTAGGGATTCCACGCTACTCCAAGGAAAACAGCCTTCAGAATGTCCTCTAAAACTTTGATGGTGATCCAACGGTCGGATCAAAAGTTATGGAACTTTTCAGCCGGTACTGTGGTCATGTCGGTGGTATGACTCGAACGGACATCGTCGCTGTGGGGTAGGGATTCCATGTTATTCCAAGGAAAACAGCCTACGGAAACTCCTCTAAATTTTTGAGCACGATCCAATGATCGGATCAAAAGTTATGGACCTTTTCAGCCGGTACTGCAGTCAAGTCGGTGGTACGACCCGAACGGACATCGTCGTTGTGGAGTAGCGATTCCATGCTACTCCATGGAAAACAGCTTGTGGGAAGTCCTCTAAAACTTTAAGCGCGATCCAACGGTTGGATAAAAAGTTATGGACCTTTTCAGCTGGCATTATGGTCGCATCGGTGGTACGACCGGAATGGACAACGTCGGCATGAAGTAGGGATTCCACACTACTCCAAGGAAAACAGCCTCCGAAATGTCCTCTAAAACTTTGATGGCGATCCAACGATCGGATCAAAAGATATGGACCTTTTCAGCCGGTATTGTGGTCACGTCGGAGGTAAGACCAGAACGGACATCGTCGATGTGGAGTAGTGAGTCCACGCTACTCAAACGAAAACAGGCTACGAAAACTCCTCTAAAATTTTAAGCACGATCCAACGGTCGGATCAAAAGTTATTGGCCTTTTCAGCCGATACTTTGGTCGTGGCGGTGGTACGACCCGAATGGACATCGTCAATGTGGAGTAGCGATTCCTGGCTACTGCAAGGAAAACAGCCTATGGGAAGTCCTCTAAAACTTTAAACGTGATCCAACATTCGAATCAAAAGTTATGGACCTTTTTAGCTGGTACTGTGGTCGTGTCGATGGTACGACCAGAACGGACATCGTCGCTGTGGAGTAGCGATTCCACGCTACTCAAATGAAAACAGCCAACTGAAACTGCTCTAAAAACTTTAGTGCGATCTAATAGTCGGATCAAAAGTTATGGACCTTTTCAGCCGATATTGTGGTCGTGTCGGTGGTACGACCTGAACGGACATCGTCGCTATGGAGTAGGGATTCCATGCTACTCCAAGAAAAACAGCCAACTGAAACTCTTCTAAAAATTTTGGCGCGATCCAACGGTCGGATCAAAAGTTATGGACCTTTTCAGCTGGTATTATGGTCGTGTCGGTGGTACGACCCAAACGGACATCATCGCCGAGGAGTAGGGTTTCCACGCTACGCCAAAGAGAACAGCCAACTGAAACTCGTCTAAAAATTTGGGCGCGATCAAACGGTCGGATCAAAAGTTATAGACCTTTTCAGCCGGTACTTTGGTCGCATCGGTGGTACGACCCGAACGAACATCGTTGTTGTGGAGTAGTGATTGCATGCCACTCTAAGGAATACAGCTTACGACAACTCCTTTAAAATTTTAGGCGCGATACAACGGTAGGATCAAAAGATATAGACCTTTTGAGCAAATACTCTAGTCGTGGTGGTGGAACGCCCCAACAGACATCGTCGGCATGGCGTAGTGATTCCATGCTACTCCAAAGAAAACAGCCTACGCAAACTCCTCTAAAATCTTTAGCGTGATCCAATGGTCGAATCAAAACTCATTAACCTTTTCAGCCGGTACTACAGTCACATCGATGGTACGACCCCCGAACGGATATTGTCTGCGAGGAGTAGGGATTCCACGCTACTCCAAAGAAAACAGCCAACGAAAACTCCTCTAAAAGTTTGGGCGCGATCCGACGGTGGGATCAAAAGTTCTGGACCTTTTCAACCGTTACTTTGGACGCGTCGGTGGTACGACCCGAACGGACATCGTTGGAGTGGAGTAGCGATTCCATTCTTCTCCATGGAATACAGCCTATGACAACTCCTTTAAAATTTTAGGCGCAATACAATGGTAGGATCAAAAGTTATAGACCTTTTGAGGCGGTATTTTGGTCGTGTTGGTGCTACGCCCCAACGAACGTCGTTAGTGTGGAGTAGGGATTCCACGCTACTCCAAGGAAAAGAACCTATGAAAACTCTAAAAAATTAGGTGCGATCCAACGGTCGGATCAAGAGTTATAGACCTGTTGAGCCGGTACTATGGTCGTGTCGGTGGTATGCCCCCAAGGACGTCGTCTGCATACAATAGCAATTCCATGCTACTCCAAGGAATACAACCTGCGGCAACTCCTTTAAAAATTTAGATGCGATCCAACGGTCGGATAAAAAGTTATGTACCTTTTGAGCATGTACTCTAGTCGTATCGGTGGAACGCCCCAACGAACATCGTCGGCATACAGAAGCGATTCCATGCTACTCCAAGGAAAACAGCCTACGGAAAGTCCTCTAAAACTTTGAGCGTGATCCAACGTTCGGATCAAAACTTATGGACTTTTTTAGCTTGTACTGTAGTCGCATCGGTGGTACGGCCTGAACAGATATCGTCGGCATGGAGTAGGGATTCCATGCTACTCCAAGGAAAACAGCTTACGAAAACTCCTCTAAAAATTTGGGCGCGATCCAACGGTCGGATCAAAAGTCATGGACTTTTTCAGCCAGTACTTTGGTCGTGTTGGTGGTACGACCCAACGGACATCGTAGCCGAGGAGTAGAGTTTCCGCGCTACACCAAGGAAAACAGCCAACTGAAACTCCTCTAAAAATTTGGGCGCGATCCAACAGTCGGATCAAAACTTATGGACCTTTTCAGCTGGTATTATTGTCGTGTCAGTGGTACGACCCGAACGGACATCATCGCCGAGGAGTAGGGTTTCCACGCTACTCCAAGGAAAACAGCAAACGAAAACTCGTCTAAAAATTTTGGCACGATCCCATCGTCGGATCAAAACTTATGGTCCTTTTCATTCGGTACTACAGTCGCGTCAGTGGTACTACCCGAACGAACAGCGTCGGTGTGGAGTAGGGATTCCACACTACTCCAAGGAAAACAGCATACGGAAACTCCTCTAAAAATTTAGGCGCGATCCCACTACCGGATCAAAAGTTGTAGACCTTTTGAGCCGGTACTCTATTCGTGGTGGTGGAATGCCCTAATGGACGTCATCGAAGTGGCGTAGCGATTCCATGCTACTCCAAGGAAAATAGCTTACGGAAACTCCTCTAAAAATTTAGGCGCGATCCAACGGTCGGATCAAAAGTTATGGACCTTTTTAGCTGGTATTTTGGTCCCTTCGGTGGTACGACCTGAACGGACTTCGTCGGTGTGGAGTAGGGATTCCATGCTACTCCAAGCAAAACAGCCTACGAAAACTCCTCTAAAAATTTGGGCGCGATCCAACGATTGGATCAAAAGTACCTTTTCGGCCGGTACTTTGGTTGCGTCGGTGGTGCGACCCGAACGGACTTCGTCTGTGTTGAGTAGGTATTCCATGCTACAGCAAGGAAAACAGCCTACAAAACTCCACTAAAAATTTAGGCGCGGTCCAAAGGTCGTATCAAAAGTTATAGACCTTTTCAGCCGGTGCTTTGGTCGCGTTAGTGGTACGTCCCCAACAGACTTCGTTGGCGTAGAGTAGGGATTCCATGTTACTCCAAGGAAAAGAGCATACGGAAACTCCTCTAAAAATTTAAGCGCGATCCAACTATCGGATCAAAAGTTATTGACCTTTTAAGCCGGTACTCTGATCGTGTCAGGGGAACGCCCCAACGGACATTGTCGACGTGCTATAGGGATTCCATGCTACTCAAAGGAAAACAGCCTACGGAATCTCCTTTAAAAATTTGAGCAAGATCCAACGGTTGGATCAAAAGTTATCGACCTTTTGAGCCGGTACTCCGGTCGTGTCGGGGGAACGCCCCAATGGACATCGTCGATGTGCAATACCTATTCCATGCTACTCTAAGGAAAACAGCCAACAGAATCTCCTCTAAGAATTTGAGCAAGATCCAACGGTCAGATCAAAAGTTATGGACCTTTTCAGCCGATACTGTGGTTGTGTCGATGGTGCACCCCCACGGACATCGTCGGTGTGGAGTAAGAATTCCACACTACTTCAAAGAAAATAGCCTACGGAAAGTCAAAAAATTTAGGCGCGATCCAATAGTCGGATCAAAAGTTATGGATCTTTTAACCAGTACTTTGGTCTCATCGGTGGTACGAACCGAACGGATTTCATCGGCATGGAGTAGGGATACCATGCTACTATAAGGAAAACAGCCTACGAAAAGTCCTATAAAACTTTGAGCACGATCCAACTGTAGGATCAAAAGTTATGGAGCTTTTCAGCCGGTACTGTTGTCGCGTTGGTGGTCCGACCCAAACTGACAGCGTCAGTGTGGAGTAGGGATTCCATGCTACTCCAAGGAAAATAGCCTACAGAAAACTCTAAAAATTTGGGTGCGATCCAACGATCGGATCAAAAGTTATAGACCTTTTGAGCCGGTACTTTGGTCGTGTCGTTGGCTCGTCAGCACGCCCCAACGAATGTCGTCGGCGTGCAGTAGTGATTCCATGCTACTTAAAGGAAAAAAGCCTATGGAAACTCCTTAAAAAATTTGGGCGAGATCCAACGGTCGGATCAAAAGTTACGGACCTTTTCAGCCGGTACTTTGGCCCCTCGGTGGTACGACCCAAACAGTCTTCGTTGGCGTGGAGTAGGGATTCCATGCTACTCCTAGGAAAACAGCCTATGGAAACTTGTCTAAAAATTTGGGCGCGATCCAACGGTTGGATCAAAAGTTATCGACCTTTTGAGCCGGTACTCTGGTCGTGTCATGGGTACGACCTAAACAGACGGCATGTACAACGGTAGGATCAAATGTTATAGACCTTTTGAGCCGGTACTCCGGTCTTGTCGGGGGAACTCCCCAACGGACGTCGTCAGTGTGCAGTACTGATTCCATGCTACTCAAAGGAAAACAGCCTATGAAATCTCCTCTAAAAATTTAAGCGCGATCCAACGGTCGGATCGAAAGTTATGGACCTTTTCAGTCAATACTTTGGTCCCGTTGGTGGTACGACCCGAACGGACATCGTTGGCGTGGAGTAGGATTCCACGTTACTCCAAGGAAAACAGCCTATGGAAATTCCTCTAAAAATTTCGGCGCGATACAACGATAGGATCAAAAGTTATAGATCTTTTGAGACGGTACTTTGGTTGTAACACCCCATACATTCATTACATTTATAATTATTTTTCTATGATTTGGTACGTGAAAAAAACAAGTGATTTTTTTTTCTACAGTTCTTATATAAAAATCTACCGAAATTTCCACCGAAATTTCGGCAGAGTCTCCCCTATATCGGGAGGTCCCACGTTATCTACATATACCCTGTTTGCACTTCTAATATTTCACATCTCATAACTCAATCACAACCCAATCGTCTTGAGTCTCAATTCCACAAACATCATCATCATCATCACAACCATAATATTTATAACATACATTGAACAAGAAATATCATTATAGAGGAATAAATGAGATAAACACGCATACATGAAACATGATTATATGAATTTCAGAGTTAAGTTCATCTATTCAAGTTTAAAACATCCATTATATAAATTAAGTTATATAAATGTTTTAATATTTCAAAATATAAGGATATACTCCCTAGAACTACATAACAAAAAGTCAACAAAAGCTAGGATCTACTCCTGTCGTGCACGCGATGGTCCTGAAACAAAATATATATTATTGAAACATGAATATCACAATAAGTATAGTAACACAAATATTCAACAATTTAAAAAAGGCAAACATGTAATCATATTCCATTCACTTCTCCATTGTCAATACCAATTTCACCAGTATCATCATCACCTCGTAGGCGTCAATGCTTAGCAATCCCCTTTACTCGGGACCCTAGCATACACTAAATGTATGCTAGTCGATGTCCTATAAGCATCGATTCATGGTGATCCCCTTACCCGGGATCCTAGCATACACTAAATGTATGCTAGTCCATGCCCCATAGGCATCGATGCATGGTGATCCCCTTACTCGGGATCCTAGCATACACTAAATCTATGCTAGTCCATGCCCCATAGGCATCGATGCATGGTGATCCCCTTACCCGGGATCCTAGCATACACTAAATATGTATATGCATGGTGATCCCCTTACCCGGGATCCTACCATACACTAAATGTATGCTAGTCCATGCCCCTTAGGCATCGATGCATTGTGATCCCCTTACCCGGGATCCTACCATACACTAAATGTATGCTAGTCCATGCCAATTTCATTCATTAATATTGTCATTCTTTGTCCGACCATAGTTATCATTATAAAATTTCATTTCGAACATGGCTCGTTTCTTTTCGAAGCTAAGATATAATATCACATGTTTCCTGAAGGGAAAGAACCCAAATTTTCACCCTTTAACGCGTCTAAATAGTCGCTTTAGCGACTTTTTGAACCTACCAGTAGAGGTCGTATTCCAACCTCTCCTCAGAGTTTTGACTATATCTGGAGTTCTAGGACTCCGTTTCAAGCGATGTTGGTCTCGTCGGAAAGCTAAGACACAGGGCCACAAGTCCCATGAAGGGAGGAGAACCCAGTTTTGCCCTCAAGACACTTGAAATTATTTGTCAACAAATTAGACCTACTACCCTATAGGGTCTGTCATGACCCAGTCTTGGTTGGTGGCCCATAACTAGAGTTTTATAGCTCCAAATTGAGCAAGACCAGTTTTCTTAGTTAGTCAACATCCAAAACTATAATTATTATGAGGAACCTAATCCTAATTCCCTCATCCTTCTACTCGAATTCTCTCCACAAGTCAGGAGACGAATCTGACCAAATTTATCAACTTTTCCATTTACACACAACATCCACAATTCAACCTTTTCTCTTTATCTCGACCCCTAGTCATATCACATACCATATAAGAGTATCAAAAATATCTTTTTTTAAGAGCTAACTTATCCTAACTAATTGATCTATACCATTGTACGCAAGGTACTCTTATTCATTCCAATAATATCATCATAAGTTTGATACACGTCAATGTACGTAAGACACTCGTATCCAATCCAATTATCAGAACTAGTTGATATACATCAATGTATGCAAAGGTACTCATATTCATTTCAATGTTTATCGAAGCAATAAAACAATAAATTTTGAAATTTATCAATGAATTTACACAAATTGAAAAGACAAGGTGCGATGCACTTACTTGTTTCCCCAACCGATCGAGTCCCTTTAACTACTGACGACCCTGCTCCATACATCTTTTCTGTTTGAGAATCAAGAGATATAATTAGTACCCTCTTCTAATTTTATCACAATGTGTGTTCTCATACTATTGCAATCTCAATCACATGAATTCATCACCATGTTTTAATTTCATTTTCCGATTATTTCCTTCAACAACCTCATTACACTTTCTAGAATAGATTTCACTCGAGAACACTATTTACCATTTAATTCATAAGTAAAGTTATAGAATTTGGTTTTAAGTGTGGTTTGGCTCCTTGAAAAGATAAGACACGGTTCTACAACTCTACTGAAGGATCGGAAGACCAATTCTGCCCTCAACACCCCCGAAATTACCTATTATAGTACTCAACAAATTCTGTCAAATACAAGACAGTTCGACCCTTCTTTCATTTTTTGTTATACGAGGTCAAGTTTGTTTAAAAGATAACATCCATATCTACAACCTTTATGAAGAAACCAATCTTGAATTTTATCATTTTGGTTCCCTAACCACAACTGAAAGGTAGGTGATAAAACTGTTAAACCGCAATACATATATTGAGACAACCAATATCTCCCTTTTCCTACTATCAATATTATTGTCAAACATGCCTAAGGAAAGACACTAAGGATTTTCTTCAATTTAAATCATAATTAGCATGTTTTTAATGGTTAAACACAAATCAAGCCACCACACTTTCCATTCATTTCATTTTTGCTAACCTAACTTAAAAACAATGTTTCAGTAAGGCTCCCGTTTCTCCCAACTCAATCAGAATGAATGCAATCCAACGGTGAATTTAACTACCATTATGTCATGCACCACATAACAAAAACTCATAGACTTTTAATGGATAGATCTTTCTAGATCGAAACAAAACCAAACAGACCTGAAAATTAACAATATACTGTTCTACGATGAATTCCTCCTTGTAGAAGTCTCTAATACCGATCTCCACCGTTCATAATGAATAGATCATCAATATGACCAACATATCAAAATTTGAGTAGGATCCAACGGTGGATAAAGGCGGAAAATGCCAGTGACCATGACTGACCTGTAGGCAGGTTTTCCTAGAAATGTTGCGAGGGCTATATCTCTCACACCAAACCAGAACATTCAGATCGCAGGGGTCAGATGTTAGAGGGTGGTAAGAACCATCACATATCCAAAAACCAGATTAATCCAACGGTGTAATCCAGAGATATGGCCGTTTTAGTGTTTGCTCTCAAGATACTCTCTCTCACTCTCTCCCCTTTTTTTTTTTTTTTCATTCGGCCATCCTCCTTTTTTTTCTGCATAATTTTGCTATTTATATAGCAAATCTATCCATATTTACTAAAACAACCTTATATCAAGTTTGGGTATCTTTTTCTTCAACCAAATATCTTTTCTCGGTCCGTTTTTAAAATACTATGCAAAAAATATCTCTCTCTAAAATTTCTTTTCTAATAATTCAATACCATTCTATTTTTTTTATTTTAACTATCTCATCTCATTCTCGATTCTGAATTATCAATAATTTTATTAATATCATAAAATTTGCTTGGGAGTTTTACAATTTATCACCATTTTTATTTTATTTCTCATTATTCAATTCATCATGGTGAAGTCTTTTGTTGGGGTTTTACAAAGTTTTCACCGAGTCATAAGCATATCTAAATTATAAATTTAAAGGGTTTCACGTTAAGGGTCATTTTATAATTTGTACATAACCCCTAACCTTCTATTATTTGAACATTGACCCCCTCTTGGTCTTATAGTCTAGAAAAATTATAACCAGGGGTTTACATTGGTTGTGTCGGTGGTACGCCCCAACGGACGTCGTCGGCGTGGAGTAGGGATTCCATGCTACATCAAGGAAAACATCCTACGGAAACTCCTTTAAAAATTTGAGCGCAATCCAACAGTCAGATCAAAAGTTATGGACCTTTTTAGCCGGTACTTTGGTTGCGTCGATGGTACGACCCGAACGGACTTCATCGGCATGGAGTAAGGATTTCATGCTACACCAAGGAAAACAACCTATGGAAACTCATCTAAAAATTTAGGCACGGTCCACCGGTCGAATCAAAAGTTATCAACCTTTTGAGCAGGTACTCTGGTCGTGTCGTTGGCACGCCCATATAGATGTCGTCGTCGTGTAGTAGCGATTCCATGCTACTTAAAGGAAAACAGCCTATGGAAACTCCTTAAAATATTTGGGCGAAATCCAACGGTCGGATCAAAAGTTATGGCCCTTTTTAGCTAATACTTTGGTCCCATTAGTGGTACGACCTGAACGGACTTCTTCGGCGTGGAGTAGGGATTCCATGCTACACCAAGGAAAACAGCCTATAAAAACTCATCTAAAAATTTGGGCGCGATCCAACAGTCGGATGAAAAGTTATCGACCTTTTGAGCAGGTACTCTGGTCGTGTCATTGGCACGCCCATATGGATGTTGTCGGCATGTAGTAGCGATTCCATGCTACTTAAAGGAAAACAGCCTACGGAAACTCCTTAAAACATTTGGGCAAAATCCAATGGTCGGATCAAAAGTTATGGACCTTTTTAGCTGGTACTTTGGTCCCGATGGTGGTACGACCTGAACGGACTTCGCCGACGTGGAGTAGGGATTCCATGCTACTCCAAGCAAAACAACCTACGAAAACTCCTCTAAAAATTTAGGCACGATCCAACGGTCGTATCAAAAGTTACGAACATTTTCAGCCGGTACTTTGGTCGCGTCGGTAGTACGACCCGAACGGACTTCGTTGGAGTGGAGTAGGGATTCCATGCTACTCCAACGAAAACAGCCTACAGAAACTCCTTTAAAAATTTAGGCACGATCCAACAGTCGGATCAAAAGTTATCGACCTTTTAAGTCGGTACTCTAGTCGCATCAGTGGTACGACACGAACAGACATCGTCGGGGTGGAGTAGGGATTCCACGCTACTCAAAGGAAAACTGCCTATGGAAACTCCTCTAAAAATTTGGGTGCGATCCAATTTTTTGAGTAGGTATCGACCTTTTTGAGGAGTTTCTGTAGGCTGTTTTCCTTTGAGTAGACTGGAATCGCTAATGCACGCCGACAACATCCGTTGGTGTGTGCCATCGACATGACCAGAGTACCGGCTCAAAATGTCGATAACTTTTGATCCGACTGTTGGATCGCGCCCAAATTTTTGAAGGAGTTTTAGTAGGCTGTTTTCCTTGGAGTAGCGTGGAATCCCTACTCCATGCCGATGATGTCCATGCAGGTCGTACCACCGCCGTGTCCAAAATACCAGCTGAACAGGTCTATAACTTTTGATCCGACCATTGGATCGCGCTAAAAGTTTTAAAGGAGTTTCCGTAGGCTGTTTTCCTTGGAGTAGCATGGAATCGCTACTGCACGCCGATGACATTCGTTGGGGCGTTCCACTGACACAACCAGAGTACCGGCTCCAAAGGTCTATAACTTTTGATCCGACCATTGGATCGCGCCTAAATTTTCAGAGGAGTTTTCATTGGCTGTCATCCTTGAAGTAGCGTGGATCCCTACTCCATGCCAATGATGTCCGTTCGTGTCGTACCACCGAGTTGACTGCAGTACCGGCTGAAAAGGTCCATACTTTTGATCGCGCTTAAATTTTTAGAGTTTTCGTAGGCTATTTTCCTTTGAGTACCATGTAATCGCTACTGCACGCCGATGACGTCCGTTGGGGCATAGCATGGACACAACCAGAATACCGGCTCAAAAGGTGTATAGCTTTTATCCGACTGTTGGATCACGCCTAAATTTTTAGAGGAGTTTCCGTAGGCTGTTTTCCTTTGAGTAGCATGTAATCGCTACTGCACGCCAGCGACGTCAGTTGGGGCATACTACCGACGCGACCAGAGTACCGGCTCAAAAGGTCTATAACTTTTGATCCGACTGTTGGATCACGCCCAAATTTATAGAGTTTCCGTAGGCTGTTTTTCTTGGAGTAGCGTGGATCACTTCTCCACGCCGACGACGTCCTTTGGGGCATACAACCAACGCGACCATAGTACCGGTTGAAAAGGTCCATAACTTTTGATCCGATCGTTGGATCGCGCCTAAATTTTTAAAAGAGTTTTCGTAGGCAGTTTTCGTTGGAGTAGCATGGAATCCCTCCACGTTCACAAAGTTCATTCTGGTCGTACCACCGCCGAGACCAAAGTACTGGCTGAAAAAGTATAACTTTAGATACAACCATTGGATCGCGCTCAAATTTTTAGAGGAGTTTCCATAGGCTGTTTTCCTTAGAGTAGGATGGAATAGCTACTGCACGCCGACGATGTCCGTTCGGGTCGTACCACTGACGCGACCACTGTACCAGCTGAAAAGGTCCATAACTTTTTGATCCGACCTTTGGATTGCGCCTAAATTTTTCAACGAGTTTCAGATGGTTGTTTTCCTTGGGGTAGCGTGGAATCCCTGCTCCACGCTGACGATGTAAGTTCGGGTCATACCACTGACTCGACTGCGCTACCGGCTTAAAAGGTCCATAACTTTTGATTCGATCGTTGGATAGCGCTCAAAGTTTTAGAGGAGTTTCCGCAGGCTGTTTTGTTTTGAGTAGCATGGAATAACTACTGCTCGCCGACGACGTCATTTAAGGTGTCCTACCGACGCGACCACAGTACCGGCTCAACATGTCGGTAACTTTTGATTTGACTGTTGGATCGCGCCTAAATTTTTAGAGAAGTTTTCGCAGGTTGTTTTCCTTGGAATAGCGTGGAATTCCTACTACACGCCGACGTTATCCGTTTCAGGTCATATCACCGCCGCGTCCAAACTACCGGCTGAAAAGATCCATAACTTTTGATCCAACCGTTGGATTGCGCTCAAAGTTTTAGAGGAGTTTCAGTTAGCTGTATTCCTTAGAGTAGCATGGAATCTCTAGTCCAGGCCGAGGGTATCCGTTCTGGTCGTACAATCGACGCGACCAAAGTATCAGCTGAAAAGGTTCATAACTTTTTTTTTCACCGTTGGATCGCGCCTAAATTTTTAGAAGAGTTTCAGTTGGCTGTTTTCCTTGGAGTAGCGTGGAATCCCTACTCCACGCCGATGATGTTTGTTTGGGCCGTACCACCGACGCGACCAGAGTACCGGCTGTAAAGGTCCTTAACTTTTGATAGGACTGTTGGAAAGCGCCTAAATTTTTAGAGGAGTTTCCTTAGGCTGTTTTCCTTGGAGTAGCGTGGAATCCCTTCTCCACACCAACGATGTCCGTTCGGGTCGTACCACCAACGCGACTACAGTACCAGCTTAAAAGGTCCATAAGTTTTGATCTAGTCGTTGGATCGTGCCCAAATTTGTAGAAGAGTTTTCGAAGGCTGTTTTCCTTGGTGTAGCGTGGAATCCCTACTCCACGCCGACGATGTTTGTTTGGGTCGTACCACCGACGCGACCAGACTACCGGCTGTAAAGGTCCTTAACTTTTGATAGGACTGTTGGAAAGCGCCTAAATTTTTAGAGGAGTTTCCTTAGGCTGTTTTCCTTGGAGTAGCGTGGAATCCTTTCTCCACGCCGACGATGTCCGTTCGGGTCGTACCTCCGACACGACCACAGTACCGGCTGAAAAGGTCTATAACTTTTGATCCGACTGTTGGGTGGTGTCCAAATTTTTTAAGCAGTTTAAGTTGGCTTTTTTCCTTGGAGTAGCGTGGAATCTCTACTCCACGCAGAGGATGTCCGTTCGGATCATACCTCCGACGCGACCAAAGTACCGGCTGAAAAGGTCCATAACTTTTGTTCCGACTGTTGGATCACGTCTAAATTTTTAAAGGAGTTTCAGTTGGCTGTTTTCCTTGGAGTAGTGACACGATCAAAGAGTTAATGTCTTATCTCAAGTGCAGGAGTGTCGAAGTAATAAATAACCCGACAAGGCCGGGGTCGAACCACAGAGAGGTGAATTGTATAAATTACAATTAAAGAGAAAGATTTGAAGAGAATAATAACAGAAAAGGAGTTGAAGAGAGTTTTGGGAAGTGATATTGATGTAAGGATTAAACAATAATAAAACAGATGTCAAGGTTAGAGGAACCACTAATGGTATTTCAAATAAATATAATATAAACTCCTTTTATTACTCAATTGGAAACCACACACAAAAGAGGTTCCAATCGGATGATTTATCGTTAATGGCTCATTATAAAGTATTAACATGATCATATTAATCATCTTATCTAAGTAACACCATACTTATAAATATCATCAGGCATTCATGTTGCTAGTTTATGTTAACAACAAATCAAGTTCCTATCATAATAACGATGTCGGTCGAAGACTATGAAGGATTAAGCATTTAATGTACCAAGTGTTATACAACACATGTAAATCCTGAGAAAAAAACCAAACCTGGATTAAATTAAAGAAAATAAACTAAACTAAAAAGAAGTGGGGGCAAGAACGAATACACTTAAAAAAAATAGGGTCTAAAAGCAAATAAGAATAATTATAGAGCATAAATACTCCTATTCTCACCAAAAACAGATCTGCAGCTACGTAAAGAAAGAAAAGAAGGAGTTTTTATATCAATTTTTTTTACAAATCAAGAGAGAAACATCAAAATTTCAAGAACCCATCCCAGATTGAGGGTTATAGGTAAAATAAACCCTGGTGGGAAAGGGATTAACAAGAAAAAATTGAACAAGAAGAGAAGAGGGGAGGGTCGGCTGTCATTAGAAAGAAAAGGTGGGATCGAAGCCTTGATTCGCACCAGGTAAGATATTATAAACCTGGTCTTATGAGTCATTTCAAGTCGATTATGAATTGATGCCTGGATATAAATTTATATTGAGTTCTTAGACTTGAATTGAAAGAAAAAAAGGAAGTAAGAGTTGTTAAAGTAAAGAACTTCGTGTGTTGTGTGTAAATGGAAAGGTGATGAATCTGGACAGTTTCGTCTCTTGACTTTCAAAGAGATTTTGGGTAGGAGAATGAAGGAATTAGGATCAAGTTCCTCATAGAAATTATAGTTTTGGATGTTTACTAACTAATGAAATTGGTCTTGCTCAATTTGGAGTCATAGAACTCCAGTTATAGGTCACCAACCGAGACTGGGTCATGACAGACCCTATAGGGTAGTAGGTCTGGTTCATTGATGAGCAATTTTAACTATCTTAGAGGCAGAATTGGGTTCTCCTCAAAACATAGAACTTGTAGCCTCATGTCTTACCTTTCCAACGCCATAAATGTTTCTTGAATCAGAGTTCTATAACTCCAGATATAGTTAAAAATCTGAGGAGAGGTCAGACAGTAACAGTTCAAAAACGAGACAGTAACAGTTGGACAGTAACAATTCAAGTGTTTATTAATGAGCGATTTTGACTATCTTAGAGGCAGAACTGGGTTCTTCTCAAAACATAGAACTTGTAGCCTCATGTCTTACCTTTCCAACGCCACAAATGTTTCTTGAATCGGAGTTCTATAACTCCATATATAGTTAAAAATCTGAGGAGACGTCAGACAGTAATAGTTCAAAAACGAGACAGTAACAGTTGGACAATAACAGTCCAACTGTTTGTTAATGAGCGATTTTGGCTATCTTAGAGGCAGAACTGGGTTCTTCTCAAAACATAGAACTTGTAGCCTCATGTCTTACCTTTCCAACGCCATAAATTTCGCTTGAATCGGAGTTCTATAACTCCAGATATAGTTAAAAATCTGAGGAGAGGTCAGACAGTAACAGTTCAAAAACGAGA
>Ga0325405_1002154_pt1 | contig 20235 bp, 17 predicted proteins | sample PopdelMetagenome_21_FD_205663 | JGI IMG/M metagenome (GOLD analysis project Ga0325405, IMG submission 205663) | Populus deltoides microbial communities from Bellville, Georgia, United States - Xylem-Control-R2 | ecosystem: Host-associated > Plants > Phyllosphere > Stem > Wood/Secondary xylem...
AAAAAAAAAAAAAAAACAATAAGTTGCATTCATAGTGAGTATATTTATGTGATGTCTTCAGGATGAAGGGGGTAAAGGTTATGAAAAAAGCATATGCACCAAAATAAGAGCAGGATAAATTGCAAGTATACAAGTAAATAGAAATTATTCATCAGGGGCTCAGCAACTTCAATGCTTGATGTAAAAATAACTGTTCATTGAACAAGCATGTACCTAGAACATGCAAGTTAAACAGGGTGACTGCAGGGGAAGAGTTAACACCAAAAAAATGACACAAACTCGGACAACTTGGCCTTCCATGCAATGGAGACCAGTGACCATGGTAAGAAGCAATGCAGCTTGGACCAGAGGCACAACAAGAGAAAGATGTTTGACAAGGATTGATAACTCAACTCCAGGCCCAAAACAAAAGTACAAACATTAATGTTTTTTATGACAGGCCAGATAATTAAAACGAGGCTTCACCAGGTTGTAGGGGTAAAAGTGATAAAATAGATATAGAAAATACCTGCAGAAGATATTTCCAAAAGGAATTTACAGTCCTTGTTGATACATGTCTTGATTTCTTGATAATCATTTTCAAGTCCATCTCCAGATGCCCCAACAGCCACTTCTGATAGTCCATGTGGAATGATCTTCTGTACTAATGGAGCCACAACAGTCGTGCGGAAGATTTCTTCTGCGCTGCTGGTGTTATCAATAGCAGCATATGCACGTAAACAATTATAGATTACACATTCATCCCGGTGTTCCAGCCCATCTACAAAACAATGTCCCAAACTTGCGTCCAACAATAGGCTCGCACTTTGAATCCTCTTCTCCATGTTCTGAATGAAAGGGAGGTTCTGTACTGGCATAACAGAGAAAAGACATGAGCACAAATTGTACAACCTCCAACGAAAATATTACTGACTTAAATACATTTTATGAATTGTATAACGTTTGCTTCTACAAGCAAAAAAAAAAAAAACACATAAGAATGAGCAAAACAGACCTGTGCATGAGCAATGTAGAACTTAAGTCGATTCATCTCGCTGGCAATTCTCTCCAAAAGCATGCTTTGAGTCTCTCTCACATTCGTTCCATTCTCAATGCTGCCATTGCTCACAACATTCTTTTCCGCCAAATTCACATCTCCATTCGACCAATCAGTAGGAACACTAGGTAGCTCCTTTATCAATTTCTCAACCTGCACTCGTCAAAATATACAACTGGGAATTACTAAAAAAATGAAACAACAATTCAGCATGTTGAAAAACCTAATAAGCAAAACAGACCCTTTAATTATCAATTCCAATTCTACATGCTTCTAAGATCTAGCATCTTTCCACTCTACAAAACGCACTCATTCTCAAAACGACATTCCAATTCTACACAAATTGTAGTTAGATCTATTACATTAGACAGTATTTCCAAAACAACGGAATCCAATCAAACAAAACGACCTTATACCTTAGAAACAACATGAAACGTATCCAACAGCAACTCCAAAATCTCTCTAGTGGCCGCCGCCTCCGATCTCTGCTCCAATCCGTTCTTCAAAGCCACAAGAGACGACTCCACACTCCCTCTAAACCCTTCAATCTTCTCTCGGAGCTCCAATAACGGAGCCCGCATCCGAACGACAGCAGAGTCCACATCAACAAGTTTGGTACTTAAATTAACAAAATCCGCGTAATCACGGTTGATTAAATCGATTAGTTCGTGGTTTAGGGAAGTTAAGTGTGCTTGGAGTTCCGATCGGAGAGTGTCGAAGGGGACAAAAGTTCGGAGCTCCGAAATGTAAGAGTCGGAGTCAAAATTTGGAGAGAGGAAAAGGTCCGGTTTGAACCATAACGGGTGGGAATCTAGTGGGTCCGAGAAGAGATAGGCATTGGATCTTGGAGGTGGCGGTGGTGATGCTTGGATCGGATCCACTGCCATTTTGGATGCACGTAGAGAGGGAGAAATTTCGTGTGATATGGTTTGTTTTGGCTATTTATGTAGCGAGAGAGAGAGAGAGAGAGACAGGTGGGCGTTCGTTTATTTTGCAGAAAACCTAAACTTAATCCTCCAACTATGTATTTATTATCAATGTAGTTCCTAAATAGAATAGATTTTTTCTTCTTGTTGTGATAAATGAGATGATTGCAAATTCCTCGTAACTTAATATTATGTGATCCTTTTAAAAATGTTATTAATTAAATATTAACTATAGAGGTGGCAAGCGCTATATTACGCATTTAATCAAATTTTTTTATAGAATAGAAAAAATCCTTAGATGATGATAATATTTTTAATAAAATTAAATGGGTTTAATAAGCTTGATTAATTTAATAACATAATTATATTAAAAACCAACAATGATTAAAAAAAATGTCTAGTAAAAAATGTAAATGCTTGCCAATAATATGAAAGATATCTTCTATTTTTAAAATATTTTAACGATCTTATTTGATAATAAAATAAAAATTAAATGAAAATAAGATAATTTTATAAAATAAAATAAAAGATCTAAAACTCAATTACTAGCAAGAAGAATGAATTAAAAAAATCAATTTAAAAAAAAAAACCAAAAAACTTGACTCTAATCAACATGCAAAACTCACGTCTCATTTGTGAGATCGAGACAATAGTATACAAAAGAAAATGAATAAAACAATAGAGATCACTCTTAAAAAAACTAATTAATGAAAGGTAAAATTTAAAAAAAAATATTAATTAAACATTGAAAAACAAATTTGAGTCAATTGGAGTTAATTCAACTAACCCACAACCTAGTTTATGATATTAGGATAACTCAATAAAAAGAAAAGCGATGAAAATCACGAAGCCAAAAGCCCAATAATCTAATGTCGATAGATAAAATAAAATAAAAACTAAAAATAGACTGAAGTCAAATCGAGCTAATTTCAAAACTCGTGACCCGGGTCATGAGACCGAGTTACCCCACAGAAGGCAAACCCATGAAAACCAGAAAGAAAAGTCCTTAATTATCCAAAATTTAAAAACAAAAAAGATACTAATAAAAAGAATGATGATGAAATCTGACATAAAATAAATAAATAAAATAATAAGGGAAAAATTGAAAAATAAAATAATTCAAGAAAAAAGATAAAATAGTAATTAAAAGAATAAAAACCAATTCAGTTTGACAAGTTAACATTTTTGTACCAAATTTTATTTTTATTACATTTCATTCTTTAGGTTTAAGAGAAGAAAAAAAAAGTTATTGGATAATGCAACAAGAGAGAGGAAGTTGTTAGTTGGCTTGATTTTAGAGATAAAAAACATTGATCTTGATATTAACGAGTTTCTTTCAATGAGAGGAGTTTTATTAAAGTATTTGTTGGCTTTTATCTTGTCTAAAAAGTACATCGAGTCTCACAAAGGTTTTCGAGTTGATTTTTCCTTTTTTAACATATTTTTTGCTAATTTAAACCCATAATAGGTTTATTAAGTTTTTTAAAGTATTTCTTTAATGTTTTAAGGTTGAAAATAGTTTTTTTGTCTAAGGAATCGAAAACACGACTTTTCATACACATGAGGTGGCTGACGATGATTGAAAAGAGTTTTATTGGAGTGTTTTTTAGCCTTTATCTTTCTCGAAAAGATAGATGAGGTCCCAGGAAAGTTTTTTTAAAATTTGAGTTGATTTTTCCTTTTTTTTACAAATTCTGGGATAATTTAAACCCAAAATGGGTTTAAAGAGAAATCAGAGGCATGTTTTTTTGTCCAAGAAGTCAAAATCTGACTTTTAGCCACTTGAAGTGGCTAACGAGGAAACTAGAGTCAACATGTCGTCTACTAATTAGGCCCTTGCCTACCCACACATGCATGTCCATCTTTCTTGCTTTCAAGCTATTTATGTCAGCTAAAAACCCTTGAGTTGTCTTTTCACACTGTATGTATCAATCAAATCCTTGGTTTGTGTGTGTTTCTAGTACTTTTTTTAATTAACGTGAATGTTCGGGCAAGTTTGCGTGTACCTCGACTAATCTCCCGAGCCCTGAAGTTAATGACCATGTAAGCCTCCAGTGGCCCTGAAATTTGTGAAACTCGAACTGGTGATCTCTGGAAGTGTTTCTAATACATTTTTAGGTTTATAGGTTCTGATTTCTCTAAAAATTGTCATTGCAAGAAAGCAAGGAGTTTCTAAATATTCCTGAACTAACCAAGCCAAAGTATCTGACAATTACAAACGTTTGCAGAATCTTAAATATTCCTGAACTAACCAAGCCAAAGCATCTGACAATTACAAACGTTTGCAGAATCCTACGAGAGTATGCTTGACATAGATCCCCTCCTCTAATTAGGGCATCCCATTGCTTGCACAAACTTACTCTAAAGGTCAGTGTCGTGCATGCATATGAAAAATTGAGTTTTTCATATCAAAGTCTCAAGATGGTGGAAATAATTAGTTTTGCTAGACACAAAATTGAGTTTAAGATTCTCTTCTTGGTTGAAAAGGTCGTGATTGATCGTCAAGCATGTATACTTTTCTACCAGAAAAACATAAGAGTTCGAGGATAGCAAAGAGAGACATGATGTTGAGGCCCATGCTTTCAATATTTTATTGAACTAATTATCATTTAATCAGTATTTTGTTAAAATCAATATCAAGCCATGTCACTTTACTATAATATTCGATACAATTAACATGGAATGTAGCTTAATTAATTAAATCCTAGATTTTCCTCTCCAGAGTTCACTAGTTCGAATACTATAAATCTCAGGATTACTACAGATTTACCTAGTTGTTAATTTCAGGAACTCAAAAAATTAATCAAGATGCGCATAAACCGGTTAAAACACACAATTAGTAATATATATATATACACACACACACCACGATACAATCTATTGACAAAGTCTTTTATTTTTCTACTCTCTCTATTTCAGTTGTTAACAACTTAAAATTAACAATAAATGTTAACTCCAATACGCATCCAAGTTGAAGCGTATCGTGTTGAGATAAGCTTCACGCCCTTCATACCACCCATCCAAGTTGAGATAGGAGAAAAAACATGATCTAGCAAAAACCTTACAGGCAAAATGGCTACTCTACCAGTCCTAATTGAGAGCCGCAAAATTACATGAGAACCCACTTTAGGAGGGAAAAAAAATTAAAAGAAGATGGGAAGCTTTTGTACAAAGGAAAATTTACATAAAATAGCTAAGAGCCTTCTTTCTTCTAGAGCCGCCTTCACCATACAGTTCATTCCATTGTAGGAGCTCTGTCATGTTTACCGACTCCGATGAAACACTCGCACATACCTGTTTAAATACAGGGAAAATATCATAATAACACAATCAAGCAGATTAACAAAAAAAATCAGTCGATAAAATTTGGTCATCTTTTTTACCCGTTCATGGGCGTCTTTGAAGTCAACCATGTTTAGGGGCCGGACATCAGAACTCCTGCTTAATGCTGGGGCAGGTTTACCTTCTGCTAGAGCTGCAGCCCGTTCCTATAATCAATTGTGCATGCTCGATCATGGACGAAATAATCGTAGAACAATATAATTCTGCTAATAAAACTAGAAAGGCATCTGGCCAGAGCAGCAGTAAAACCCAATACTCAGAACCACCAAAGCAAATTTTCATTCAACCTACCTGACAACAGATCATTTTATCTGGTATCCATATTTTTATCTGGTATCCATATTGTACTTGCCTCGTTGAAACTTAATTTGAGGACCGTTTATTCATGGGCACTTTATGAGAAAATGTGGTTATATAAATACACTGGACGCCTTTTTTTTTCTTTTCTTTTTTTATAAGAGCACATTACAGAGTCTTAAATGGAGGTGTATGGAACAGGATAAAAGCGCGTTCCTACAATAATTTCAGGGAGAACATAAATGTAAATGCATCGAATTTAACCTAACAGATCTTTGATGATGAAGAAAAAGACAGACCTTCTTTTCCTTTTCCAATATCTCTTTAATTGGTCGGTGAGCAGCAGCTACACATAGGTTCTGCCATATAACGTGTAGATGTAAGACAACCACCAAGCTTGACAAAAATCATTTCACATATCAACTTGTTAAGGGAAAGAACAAAAAAGCTAGGACCTTGAGGTCACTTCCAGAATATCCATCAGTCATACTAGCAACTGCATCAAAATCAACATCAGGAGACAAATCTTCTTTCGCTAAAATGACTCGGAGTATCTTCGCTCTATTTGGAGCGTCAGGCAAATTTACCATCAATCTTTTTAAGTACATCAAAATGAATTGCATTAGAAAAGCACAAGCTTGAAGGTACAAAATATATCATATGCCAAATGGACTCACACACAAGATGCAAGTTCTCTAAATCTGAACTAGTAAGCTTGTTGTGAAAAAAATAAAAATAAAAAATCACCTTCGTGGCAACCTTCTAATGACAGCCTCATCAAGATCAAAAGGCCTATTAGTAGCTGCAAGTACAAGAACTCGTTCTGTATCTTTTGTTCGTAGACCATCCCAATTCACCATAAATTCATTTTTCATCTTCCGCATGGCCTCATGCTCCCCCGGATTTTCCCTCCTTCCCAACATGCTGTCAACCTATACAACTCAGCCAAACCACAGAAAAATATTTGATTTCATATTTCAAAGGGAAAAAAGCATATGCAAAATGCTGAAAGAGTTATATGAAGCTTGCCTCATCAACAAAGATAACACTGGGGGCAATTTTACTGGCTAGCGAGAATACAGCTTTGACATACTTCTCACCCTCACCAAACCACTGTAGCATATGAGATTAAAATGAGTTTTTGGATCAGAAAAAAAAAATCCACATAGAAATTGAATAAAGCATGCTATACTCTTAACCTTGGATGTGATGCTGGACATTGAGATGTTGATGAAATTGGCCCCAGCTTCAGTTGCCACTGCCTTTGCTAGCATAGTCTTTCCAGTTCCAGGAGGTCCAAATAAAAGTATGCCCTTGCAAGGCTGCACACGGAAGATCACCGTGAGCATATATGCCTTTCTTCATATACATATCACAGTCTAATCCTATTACTTAAAAACAAATATCAAAGTTCCTTTAAATGAAATAACTAGTTTCACTGAATACAGAGGTATGAAGAGACCTTGGTTAATTGTCCCTTGCAGAAAAGTTCTGGCCTTTGTAAAGGAAGCATCACCAACTCTTTCAAGGTGTCCTTGACATTCTCAAGAGCTCCGATATCATCAAATGTAACTCCAATGTCATTAGGCGGAATGACATCAACTAAAAGCCTTTTCTCAAATTCATTTTCTGTCAGGACATCCTGATTGAGACAAAAAAAAAATCACTATGGAGATCAGCTCATGAAACCTTCCCAAATAGGAAATTAGGTAACTATTTATAGCCCCGGGCTTCAAAAAATTGGTGCATGTGAATAAACTTGTTCAGTGTAGTATCTGTAAGTGAATCTACATATCACCTTCAGTGACTTCTTCAAGCTTTTAGATTCATTTTGGATAGCATGCAAGATTCCAATCCCATGCTGTATGCTGCCAGAATTGCAAAACAGTATTACAAACATGTAATCAACACAGTAACCAATACATGGAGTCAGGAGAATGATACAAGAAAAACTATCAATTACCTCTCGCTAGACAAAACAAGCTTTGCATCCGCATCAGCATCAGCATTAGCTTCAGAATTCTGCATTAGATGATGACTCAGTCCCCACCCAACTACCTTCTCTGCACCTGCAATGCACACCAAAACATGAGTTTTTGGAAAGATCACTGGAAATTGTTAACATTGCAATGTGGTAAATATAATACATACTTTCATTTGTAAGTGTTTGATCCTTGATGCATAATGTCTCCAATCCTTCACATTCCATTCCACACCGGCCCAAAACCTACATATGAAATGGCACGCAATTAGAGAGATTCCATCTCCAAAAGCCTTACTTCTTAACCATGCACCGCCATTTCAACATCCATCATAGTTCTTTACAAGCACAGAAATTAGATGGTTGTGAAAGAAAAGGTTTAATTTCATCGAAAATTTACTGTTTAATCCTCATCCAGATTGAATGCACTAGTTTACCCTTCAAAAATATCATTCAAGGACACAAAAATAGAACATTACAAAGAAGAAAGGGAGCAAAATAGCATATATGAGTTAACATTTATCACAATAAAAAAAAAGGCAGCTCCATGTCCTCCTTTCTCAATATATGAGAAAGCAGAAACTTCCGATACAAACAAAAAACTTACAAAAAACTTTTAAAATCGCAACTTTTTAGAACACAAAAACTAGATGACTTCTGGCCATGCATTGGATGCATAAGAACTTTCTTAGAGAAATACTACATGTTGCCTTTCTAGAGAGCGATGGAACAAAGAACAGGAAAAAAAAGACTAGAAATGAGGAGAGAAATCATAACTGAAATCAAGTGAAACAAGCAAAGTATATAGCTGCCTAATAATTTTCCTTGAAAAATGTTCTGCAAGTGAGTCTGTAATGTAGCCACCAATAGGATATTATTACCCATCTACAGTGACTAATATAGAATACCACGTCACTTTGTCTGACCTTTGAGTAGTATACAATAAAACCTCATAATCCATTTCCTCCAACTATCATCAAACTCCATTCTCCTAAGAATTCTCCATATCAACCTTATCACACAATCCACCACTCACCTATACAAATATCCAAGTTTATTGACTACTACCATGGCATCAATAATTTGCCTTCATTCCACCTAGACATCTCTTATGGGACAGGCAACGTCATACCACCTTCTCAAGACAAGGATAGAGAAGAGGAGGGAAGTTGTGGAGAGAAAAATTATGTTTGAAGGAACAGAGATTGAAGGAAACTGAAGTGAAAAGAAACATAAATTTGTTATCCTTCCTTTTGCGTTAAAGAAAATTTATTGTGCGGGAAAATGTTTACTCATTTTCCCTCACACATCCTCTCCACTTTCAAGATTTTGGTTTTTGGTAGGCTATAGTTTAACTTTTCTTGACCTTAACCTTCTCTTCTTCTCAAGATCATGAAGTAACTTCAATCCCTCATTTCCTGCCCCCTGATTTCTTCCATCCCACTTTCCACCCTCCCAGACATACTTTAAAGCCAAAGCTAGTGTTCAGACATATGAACTTGAAAACTAGAAGACAATGAACAGTTGAAAACACTCTTCACAAACTCCGTGTTCAACTGTTTGACCTGAAAATCAACATGGAAAGCACGACAAGACTATCACTCTAGCTTTTTTCCCCAAAAGACAGGATTGACATATCTACTGAAGGCTGATGGTTATCTTAGGGACTAAAATGCACCACAAGGTTCAAGCAAGCATCTCATGCAACAGTGAATTATATAATAACACAGATGGATAACACGTCCGCATGCATGAATCACTGACTAGTCTATTATATACAAACACCTGAGTTATCTTGTCAAATGAGGCACAGTCAAGTAAAAGTCAGCCACAGAAACTGAAGCTAAAAATGTTGATCACTAAACAAAACAAAGCAGCTGCAAACAATGGTATGGGGATGGATATCTCACAGTGCACAGGTTATTTAGATTCCCCTTCATTTTAAGAGTTTCAGAATCTTGACCCAACTGATGCTTCCAAGATGCTAGAAGCGCTTCATCCTGCATCAATTAACAAGCTTCCTTAAGAAACTGCACATAAAATTTTGATCTAATAAAATAAAGAAAAAAATTGCAACCATCACACAGACCTGTGGCATATGAATAGCTACTTTGTTTGGAAAGAGCTTAGTCAGAAGTTTTGTTGCCTTTGGCACTTCTTTCCCCCTGTCACCAAGTCTTCCAAAACTATCCTGAAAATATCAAAGGCGCCAAAATCAATCATCAGAAAATCAACAGTATAGATCAGTCATAATATAATTACTTACCATCAATTGGCCACATATATGCTTGTCTGTGTGAGAGATATAGAGAGAGACAAAGGGAGGAAAAGAGAGAACTTCATACAGGAAATGTTATACAAATGATACATTTACTTCCTAGAAAAAGAAGTTTAAAATTTCCATCCCTTTCCACTAGACATTGGGAAACCAGTACTAAAATGAAAAGGAGTCTAAACTGACTCAATGCCCCCTCCCGATATAAAAATGTCCCAGGAAGGCTGATAGAAGCATAAAAAATTCGCTCCAATTGCATTTTCCTTTTTTACCAACAAATTTTTCATATTAAAAAAATCGGTGAAGTACTATAGCATGGGCTAGACATTAAACCTTTTTTTAGCAAACATGAAAATTATTTTAGCTTGATATAAATGGAATATATTGATGATGCTTAAGACTACTATTTCAAACAAACCTACACCAAAGCCAACAGAATGAATTTGCGATAATGCCAATCATCCACAGAAAAAAATAAACCTGCAAGCACCTTTTTTTTCAGCATACCACTCAGGAGCATAGAAAAGCACCAAAATAACTTTCAAGAGGCATTACTAATTTACTTTGCATAGAAGATGAAAATTTTCCTTTTCCCACATAAGTAAAAGAACCATACATGCTGTGAATACAATTAAAGAATGAAAAGTTGAGAGAGAGAAGGAATACTTGTTGCAACTTTAAACAAAAATAGCAAACTGAGTGGGGGAGAGGGGGAAAGATAGACTCACTGGAAAAGCCAAGTCAAGCAGAGCAGTCTGATTGCTGCCAAATTTTGTGAAAAGAAGACCACCAGGATGTGGCTGCAAGGGAAGAAAACACTGTAGCGTAAATAAATGACAAGAGTTTTATAGCAGGGCCATAAATAATACAATGCAAGATTGGAAGAAAAATCCTTTCCTGTGCAACACATAAGCTCAAATTTTACAAGGCTCCCCTAAAGTCCATAACTAACACCACGAAATTGACTAAACATATAGTGAGCTACCAACTATTTGTTCTTTTAAAAAAATAAAGGGATCCTTGCTAAGGATTAGACTGTGATACCTATAACTCCTAGGACCTAGACGTGTCAATCTTTGTCAGATGCAACATGCCATTTCCTCCACCTGTTATGATATGGAGCTAAGCTTGTAGAATTACACGCATTGCCGCGATAGCACCTTAAATTGGACAAATAGTCTGTGTAGCTAAGTGGGTCTAAGGCTTCGTAGAGTTGAATTGACTCAACTAACAATTTCCAAACATATTTTAGAGATGCATAATGACCTCAATGTACTTGCCAAACATATGAATCTCCATTAACCAGTATTAGCTCATCATTGTTATTGATGACAGGCCTTTCATCACCCATAAAAGCTAGTATCAGACTATATTTTAGTTAACAAGGGCACCCATCAAAGCACTATCATTCCCATTTGAATCCATGACTTTTAAAATGAACAAGTGATCCATGTTTATAAACTTTATTCACACTCTGAAATTTGTTTTTATCTAAGTTGTTGTCAAACCCAATCCCGATTGCGAAAACTGGCGACCTGCTTTTTCTTTAGACTTTATGATAGATTTACAAGTATTTGAGTCTAAATATAGCAGTAAAAGTGTAAAACCTATACAAGAAGGGAAATATTCATATTTGAAAAAATCTATTATTAATGGGAATCTGAAAAGATGAATATTTAGTTTGGACTTTTCAATTTGTTGCCTAAAAAAAAATGGTCTTGTGCCTGGAGAAGCTTTTGTGGAGGGGATAATCTGTATGCTATTTTAAGGAGCCAAGGGTGGATAGTATCTTGTTTGGAAGTTGTAATCTACAGGCACCCATACAATACTTCTATCTTTTGATTGAATTTGAAAGTACACATGGCGTGATTATCTTAATAAAACAATCTAATGTTTAATAATTAAAAGACTATTAATAGATACTTCTATGTACGACCACGTAGAAATGAACCACGGCCTGAAATAGTGACCCTACTAAGCCTATCCCCCTCGCACCACAAGATGGGGCAGGAGGGGGGACGGGGACTAGCAAACTGCATGCCACTCCACATTGCAGGTAACAGTGGTCAACCCATAAAAGTTATGACATCAGAAGGAAGCCCTCAGCTCATACATGATACAAAAATACAAAGAAAACATGCATATAAACAAATACTGTGGTATGAACTTTCTAATTTCTATAGCAACCTCATGTTTATTGACTTTATTTAAAAACAGAGGAACATAAGACAGAGATACCTCAACTTCATCTTTGCACTTCAACAAACAACACCAGTAATTCAAACAGGAATTTAGACTCAGCACCTTTAATCTTTATACAGATGAAATTTCATGCATGCAAAAAATAAAACAAGTAAATAAATATTTGCATTAACATTACCTTTTCTTTCCGATTGTCATTTTGCGTGTGTGAACCGATTACTACAACATTATCAGGAAGCTTTTCAAGTCTGCTTTTGAATGTAGAATATGAATCAGAATTCCCTATAATAGATTTCTCTGCATCTTTCATAAACAAAATGAAAGGAGAATTTCTGCTCTCGCTGTGAACAGCCTGAAGAAAGAGTCAATAAGGTTTATAAGACAATGAAATGGGATATAACATGCCAGAACAAAATGAGTTCAATTACTTAATAACTAAAGTATTGCTACCTCAAACAATGTGTTAATGAGTAACTTGTCCAAATCTTCCACAGCAGTGTTCTCCAAACGAAGATCAGCAACTGGAGAGAAAGCAAGGGACATTTTCAATTACTTAAGAGTTGAAAAAGGAAGAAAAGATAGAACCATTTATCAAGTCTATGCACATGACAATGTTTATGACCCAGTTCAACATACCATTGCAGAAATATCCATGACCTCCCTCACAAACATCTCCAAGATCAACACCGTCATGTATTGGTTTGTCAAACCTCACACCAATTTTTGACAAAGGATTGTCCTCAAAAAGTAACACAACTTTTCCACGAGTCCCATAAGGTGGGCCCCTATATCAAGAGTTAACAGGAGATCAATTGTTAAACATCATGCTGCATCAACAACAAAAAAGTTGAGAATACAAGGATGACAGAGGAAAACTATGACCAGGAAAGATAATAAATACAAAAGGATATATTGAGTTTCCTATCTCAGTAAAACAAGTGAAGATCAATCACCAAGGAGACAACACCACACAAAGGGGGAGCGAGGGTTAAGCTGCCAACATGTTAATCAGGTTATACCTTTCCTTTTGCCTCTCTCACCCATAAACGATAATGCTGTTTCTCCCTTTTCCGTCTTTTTTCTTTTAGTTTCCTTCTTTTCTTTTCTTTTTTCTACATGCTGGTTCTTCTGTATTCCAAAGGGAATGTTGATCTGAAACACTAGATATAATATAGCTCCAATTTACCAAAACTGGATACGCTTAGCCATGTTTGCATTTACATGAGCCTTGCTTTTATAACAGCTTGCTATAGCCATTCTTGATCATGAATATTTACAACCAATCCAAGCCTTAACATAATACAACTCCAAAAAAAGTATTAAAGCTCTCTCAAATATGCACATCTTTTGTTCTTCAAATATACACTCTTTTATTTCTTAACAATTCAACTCCTAGTCAATTAGGGTTCATGTTAATGTTGTAATCAAATCCAATATCATCTCTAGTCTCAGTCAAAAGTGAATTCAATTCAAGATCAATTTCTTATCAATTTTGTCAGTGCATGTGTTTTGGGCATCCATGAAGTAAGAGCAACTTGTTAAGTGAGTTATAAACTTCAAACAACTGAACAGAACCATCCTCAAAGCTTCTTTATCTGTCCATTTTATCTCAAACGCAGCTCCTAATTAAGCCGGCTACTGGGGCTGCTCCAGTTATCCAACAAGTATGTGGGGCTGTTTATTTAGTTATGCAAAGGTAAATTGTCCTTTCTTCTAGGACGACTAAAATTTTATCAAGAAAGAACACAAACCACAAGAAAAGGAATAATACCTACTGCAAAATGGAAGACGTCACAAGAAAAGAGAAAAGAAGAAAGAAAAAGAATAATGTCTGCTGCAAAATGCAGAAAATTGAAATAAAGAGTTTGCCAACCCTGAAGAATATCACAGCTAAGAAAAGATCTTCTGAAAATTCCAAAGCCAGGACACCAAATAACTATTCAATGCCATATTAGCAGCTTAAATATAAAACCATTCTTGAGAACTCTAAAATTTCTCTCCATCCACATCAAGTGCACGATAACAAACCTCCACCCAACACGAAATATCTATGGCACCACAAATAACAAAATGTTTATCCCCAAACCCTCCTTTTTTTTATCTATGAATTCTATCATCTGACCAAATATGTCAGTTTCAATAGTATTTGAATGAGAAGAAGATGCCGTCAAGGACCAATAATTGCAAATTTGGTATATGAGAAAAAAATGGTTAGGGAAGCATTATAAATTGATCAGGAGAAGTACTGAACTGCTTGAATATCAGGGCAGTTCACATTCAAGATACCACAAAGCAATTGATCAAAGCAATAACAGAGAAGAAAAGGATGAAGGAACTGTTCACACTGACTGTACCTTGATGATGATGCTGTTTGATATAAGCCACTAGAAGATGAGCTTGTGAATTTCACTCTATCACCTACATGTTAATATTTGGAGCATCTTGCTACATCAGAGTTCAACAAAAATCAAAAGATCTAGAATGTGAAAGAAGAGTGCAGGGCCAGCTAGAAGGCCTCTCTTGCAATAGCTTAAATACCTTTTTTAAACAAGAGATTCCTCGATGCTCCTACACCTGAAGAAGAAGGCAGGGTGTCTTCCATCTTTGTTTGAGATTCTAGATTAGTAGGTGCATTTAAAGAGCAAGGTGTGTCCGCTTCACTGGCTGATAAAATCACACTCTTCGATGCATCTATGGTCAAAGGACTTTGTTTAGAACAAGTGCAGGATTTTTCTGCATTAAATCCATCCTTCATAAGCTTAGCTTCCTTAGAAGACAAACCCTACATATTCACAATTGAAGATTCAATCACTGATTAGTCTTCATAAACTACAGATAGAGAGCTATAATAGTCAAGCAGATGAGTTTTAGCTTACACCCAAAAATGAATGACTATCAAATACGAGCAATTTAGCACCGAAGTAATTGGCAAGTGCTTTTGCCAACATCTCTTGATATATCTCAGAACCTACAAATAACATTCAAGAGAGAGAGAAATCAAGTTAGCATTTCATCTCTTACAAAAGTTAACCTTTACAAACTCTAAAACATAACAATGGAAGTAAAATAGCCACACACCTGTGGGACCAGAAAGCAAAATCCGTGGATTGACTGTAGTTAGTTCTGAGGTATATTTTGCATGTTCTTTGTGCTTCAGGTGTATAAATGAAGCTGCAATTAGCACATTTTTTGTATTCTCACTGCAGAAGAAAGATGACAAATGCGAGATCATCAACGTGCAAATAAATAAACAAATATACCGTTTCTAATTCCTGCTAAAAGATTTACTTGCTCAAATGAACAATGTGTCTTCCCACTTGATTAAGATTACAAAATTTATTGGCAGTACCAGATATCCAAGGTAAAATAATCATCGACACAAAATTACATGCAAGGTGGTAATCGCCATTGAATCAGAATCGCATGCACACATGTATTGCATTGTTTATTTTTATACAATGCATAGCAAAACATTTTGCAGAACACAGAAATGAAGGATAAATACAGCCATAACAGTCACAGAATCATAAAGGTCATACAGCTCTGGATAACGAGAAAATGTGGAACTTTTGCTTTGTGCAATTTAAACCAACCATATCACATGACCCATGACCACAGGCAGGGAGATCTGTGCAATGCATGCAATAAGTTGCTGTATAATATAGCCCTAAAAAACAAATTGTGCATGGTAAGTCAAACAAATGCTCCTTTCACAAAGGATGCCCACCTTGTGGTGTAACAGGAACAAAATTCACCTCCACAACTCTCACATAATTCCACCATATTGGTGTGCATGTCTGATCAGGCCATCCCTTTCGATTGGCCTTTCCTCCAAGGGATTGTTTGTGCAAGGTATTCTTAGTACCAGTGTCTGAAAAAGGTACTTGTCCAAATATTCAACTTTTTCAAACCCAATACCCAGGTTTACAGGGATAAATATTCAAGCTGGATACAAGTGTGGGATCTGTTTGTTTATTTCATTACTTTGTTTCTTTGTTACTTTATTTCATCAGGTTTATCAAGCTCAAAAGTAGGGTCCCCACTCAAAAAGGAATAACATCCCTGTTTAACATTATACTTAGCTTCTCTTAGTTCCAGACATCCTAATCATAAAATGCCCATGGATCTATTCATGTTTACTTGGTTCTTCTCATTCCCACGACTACCATCCCTTCCTTTCACTATGAGACATTCCAGATCTCAAATTCTAGTCTTAACATATATACTGATTTAATATATGCTCTATCCCTCAAATTACACAGCTCCATGGATAGATCCATCATTGTCTTGGCAGTTTACTTGTGAGACCTTGGGTTTCTAAGCCATCTAACAATGAGGGAATTGGTTTTTTCACCCTTTCAGTTCTACCATGAATTTCCATAATAAACAATCATTGGTATGGAATTATATTAACAAATAGGACATGAATAAGGAATACTCCATTAGCAGACTTTTGCAATAGAGTCAATAGTGATCGTGCCGATGGCATATGAGCATTAAGAGTCATGCCTAAAACAAATGCAGCACCAAGCTGAGCTAAAACCACAGCTTTCCAGTTTTCAACACTCAAATCAGAATCACATACAAATGCAGCACCAAGCTGAGCTAAAACCACAGCTTTCCAGTTTCCAACACTCAAATCAGAATCACATTCTAACATCGGGAGAATAGACAGTCTAAATGCACATAAAACAGCCAGATACCATGCAATCATTTCTCTCAGACGGCTAGCAACAACCCTATTCACATGTTGTGCTGTGCAAGTAGAAAGTATGACAATAGAAGTTTTAACATTAAGTCATAACAAGAATCTAAGAAATGGAGAGAAAAAATTGCCAGCTGGAATACTGCCAGAAATAACATGAAATTGTACACTAAAGATAGCAAGAGAAAATTATACCTTAAATAGTAAGGGAAATTATCGAATGAAACTTCTATGTTTTGGCCATCAAGAATTCCAGCATGAAGGTCTACTTTGAATGCTGCACATCGCAATGACATACCTGAGGTCGATGCCAGTTGTGAATCCTTCGTCCACTCGTTCCTTTCTTCCAATACCTGTTTACAGATATTTTTGCTCAATTTTTGTTTATAACTAGATGTTCGAGCTAACATCCTGAAGAAAGGCCCTATCAAATCATTCATCCCAGAGATTTTTACATTGCCTGCCTCTGTGCCGGAGTCCTGGCCGCAATCATGAGGAAGATTATGGTCGATTGCTCCAACTTCAGCAGCTTTATCACTCCCTAAATTTGGAGTTGAATTGCCTTCCATGCCATCAAGCTCGACCTCCAAACCATCATGAATGACAGACTGTGCGGGCACATCACTACCATGGTGTATTTTACTGGTAGTCTGTCCTGGAGACTTCCGGCATGATAAATCTGGCCTCAAGCTTGAAAGGGATGCTAATATTGATGCCCCAGCAACAGCTGATGGATCTCCTGACCTCCTTTCGAGTTGCAAAAGTTTTCCCATACTACTATGAACCTCAGCACTCTTAACTGCAACCTCAGTCAAAAGTTGCTGAAAAATCTATTTTCGACAGATATTAAGGAAATTATCAGGTGACAATGAAACAACGAAGTCTATTGTCTAACGATTGCAAACAAAAGAACAAGACGGGACGGAAGGCAAGTGGGCTAAGAGAATCCACAAGCAAGAAAGATTGAACCACTAAAATGAAGTAAAGGATACGAAGGCATGGTTCCCCAGCACACCAAAGGCAACCTCATCTCCTGAATTAAGCACACAGATCCTTTTGACAGCTGTCCCATTTACTTGCACCGTACCCTTGCTCCCTGAGGTTTCTAGCACAGCAACAGCACCTCCCTCGCGCTGGTCATGTCCACAAACAATGAGTACTCAAACTGCATATACATATTCAGGAGTTCACCTCCACAAGAACTATTAAATAAACACAACACCACTTTAATGTACTAATCCAAAACCCTCCAGATAACAAACATGCACACTGCATTTGCCAAAACATCCTACAAAATACCTTAACACGTAACCAATACCTGTGTGTGTTTAATCTTGCATTGAATCGTGCCCATTGCATGATCCTTCAACAGAGAATCGCATTGTTTGGTTGAACCAATCAAATAGCTCGACTTGCAGATTTTTATGTTCTGATTCTGCAATCCAAACACAATCAACATTTCTAGTCAAACTTCAAAATCAAACGTTTTGAACATAAATTTCAATTTCAACGTTAAACACACACAATTGATACAATTTAGTCAAAAATAATCGCAAATCGAACTACCTGAGCAGACTGTGACAGCAGCTTACACCAAGGCGTTTCGAAACCTGAATTTTGCTTATGATATAAACTCCAAGTGGAAAACGAACTCCTTGGCTTCTCCAGTACAGCCGGAGTAGAACCTTGTAATCAAATCCAGAAAAAAAATCAACCAAACAACACTTAAAATTCAAATTTCACACATTCATAAAATCCAAAATTTAGTACAAAGCTTAACACTTGATTGGAAAAAAATGAAAGTAAACTACCTTCAGCGATCGGTGTGACGACAGCCACCGCCGGCGTCACCGTCTCTTGACCTTTCCCCAAAATCAAAGCGCCTCCACCACCACAACCATTAGTCGGAGCATCTCCAGGTCCATGGTCGTCGGGATCCTCCTCCGGTGGACTCGATTCCTTAGAATTTTCCGTCGTCGGCATCTGTTTCTCCGTAACTCCACCATTCTCTCCCTGAAATCCAGAGAAACAAATCAAAAACTTTTTCCATAACAACACCAAAAAAATCTTATAATTTTTTCTTCTTTTTTACCTTAAGACGTTTGGGTGATGGTGGCTTATTATTATGATTATGATTATTATTATCCTCAGAGGGAGAAGATCTCTTGCTATTACTGTTATTATTGTCATCTGAAGAAGATCTCTTAGCAGAAAGAGATCCACTTCTTGTTGAAACCATGATTTCTTTTCTTTTCTTTTTTATGTTTGTGTGCTTGTCTCTCTCTTCCCCTCACGTAGCTTTGTTTTAGCTATTTGAGAGGCAAGACCTTCGATGCTGAATTGTTAATTTATTATTATAAGGAAAAAACAATCATTTTAGTTTTCATTTTTGGAGACTAAGTAGCAGTAAAGTTTTGAGGTTAAGAATATATAATTTAATCCCTAATATTTTGTAATATTTCATTTTGGTCATTTACGTTTTTGAAATATTTCAATATCAATCATATTCTAAACAAGATTTAATAAAATAATTTGGGTATTTTCCATAAAATAGTCAAGGAAAACTAATGAAAGTTTCCTTTTTTAATAAATTTTTAGTTTTTGAGATTTTTTGTGATATAATTACGTGTAAAGAAATTCAAAAGAGAAATATGAGAGAAAAAAAATAAAAAAAAGATATTTTTTTTTTGTTGGTCCTGTTTGTTTTTGTGTTTCAAAAATTTTTAGAAAAAAATTTAAATTTTTTTTTTTCTTTACTTTAAATTATTTTTTATATATTTTTAAATTATTTTGATGTGTTGATATTAAAAATAATTTCTAAAAAATAAAAAAATATTATTTTAATATATTTTTAAGTGAAAAGTATTTTGAAAAGTAATGTAATTATATTCTCAATTTAAGTTTTTAGATTTTTCTTGAAATAGAGATGGAGTAGAAATAAAAAGTATACTCTCTGTGAGATTTGTTTTAATGTTATTTAATTTATTTCACTCAATCCCCAACTAAATAATATGTATTAAATAAATAATGATTAGAGCAACAAATTCGTATATATTATTTTAAAAAAATGGCTTCAAAGGCGAACGAATACATGTTAGGGTTTTATTTTCTATTTGGAGCTTTAGTTCTCTTTTGCTCAAGACTTATTAACATCTTTTCTGAATCAATGATGGAGACTTTCAGACTACAGGGACCAAAGTGATCATAGTTGAATCTATAGGGATTAGATTGTGGTTTATCCAGTAAATAACTTGTCTCCTCTTTCTTCCCTGTGTTTGGTTTGGTGCACCAAAGCTGTGTGTAGTTCTGCAGCGTAAGATAGCAAGCAACTCATGAGTACTTGTTTCCGGTGCAGGTTAGCAGCAACTTAGCATAGCAGTTTGGTTTGGTTCTTCGCAAAGAAGTAAAGCGTCCCTGTATTTTCTGTGGTAGCGGTTATTTAAAAAGTTTAATTTATTTAAAATTATATTT
>Ga0325405_1002155_pt1 | contig 20230 bp, 8 predicted proteins | sample PopdelMetagenome_21_FD_205663 | JGI IMG/M metagenome (GOLD analysis project Ga0325405, IMG submission 205663) | Populus deltoides microbial communities from Bellville, Georgia, United States - Xylem-Control-R2 | ecosystem: Host-associated > Plants > Phyllosphere > Stem > Wood/Secondary xylem...
AAGGTAAAAACTATTAGGTTTTGGTAATTAAAGTAAAATGATAAGAATTAATCCTAATAATTACCATGATTATTTTTGCATCAATTTTGATTCTAAAATTAATATAAAAGGAGGTTGAATGAGAGATATTTTGCACGCCAAGCAGCATCTCTTATAGCTTCTTTCCAACATTTTCTACTATGTTTTTCTTCATATATTCTAGAGCTTAGAATAAGTTTTTTATAAAGACCTTTTAAGTTTGTGAACCTTGATAAGCAATTAATCAAGGTAATGCTGTTGAAATTTTAAGTGTTGAAATGCTAAGAGGTTGATTGCATTCAATTTATTTGTAAACATATTGCTTATCTAAATATATTTGATTAATAAAATCTTAAAGAAACATATTTAAAATCTATATATTTGTAAACATATTTCTTCATATATAAAGTGATGATTAATAAAATCTTAAAAAAAAATAATTGATTATTGACAATAACAAAGTTTTTATCTAAATATATTTTGAGTGCTTTAAAAAGTAGTATCAGTAAACAATCTTTTTAAACATATTGCTCTCTTTACATACATGTTTAAGCAATAAATATTTATATAATTCATTTTTTTTAAGTTTGTATGCATGCTAGTTGCTTTCTTATATATATATATATATATAATCCAGTTAAATCCTGTGTCTGTGAGAAGCACACCAGAATTTTGCATCCCATGAACAGCAGCAACACTCGTGATGTATCACTAACACAAAAATAACAGGAATTTAGTTAATTTACAACATCAAGTTAACAGCCCCACATGGTTTTTGTCCTAATGATTGTCGTTATATGGTGTCTTTGTTCTTCAGCTGCTTTGACTAGGAAATACAATTCAATATACAATCATATGTAGTGCATCTCTTCCCACATGCACTAAATAGTAAAATTATTATTTGAGATTCTACACTAAGGCTTTCTAAAAAGAAAAGAGAGATCTTTTCATTATGTTTTGGCTTCATATTCCATACACAAAGCATTGTCTACATACATTCTTGATTCTGCGATTTGACTACAAAGATTACACCTTCGAATCCAATCGTCACCTCTTATCTCAAGCAAATCATGACTTCACTCGGCATACAAACCCCAACTCCACTCGCTTCCTGATATAGAAAACCCCCACGCATTTTCATTTTACAGAGATACAGATAAAGTATGACAGAGAAACCTAAAAAGAGTGAAAATAGAGAAAACTTCCTAAATCCCCTTAAAGACCAAACTAATTAAAGAGGTTGCTGCATAGTCACAACAATGGGACTAGTGACAGTGTGCTTTCCATCAGACCAAATTATGGAACCACTCCTCATGCTAGAGGCCCCGGGTGCCAGCTTCACTGCTGTCGTTTGCACTCTGACAAGGAAGTTCAATTTCTGCCCCACCCTCCTGAACACAAGTTTCTCTGGCTGAACCGTGACCACAGTCTCACCAGGTGGCCTCATTGTAACTTTGTACACGGATTTTGCATCCCCGACATTTGTCACTGTCCTAATAAAATGTGTAGACATCTGATGCTTGCCATACTGTTGGAACACAACAGATAATGAAGGGTAATTCAAGTTCCCTGCATGGCCTGCCCTTTTAGCTCCACTGCAATCTGCATTCCTCCTAGTGACCACTTGAATGTTGTTAAGTGTATAATTTGAATTGCAGAGAAAATCTATATAATCAAAAGATGTAATATCATAGATCAACCCAGGATCCATGGCCTTTTGTGGGTGAACATGGCCAGCACCGAAATCTAACACAGTAGAAACATTTCCAGTAGACTCATCAAGCATTGTTCCGCCTCGATTATCAACTGTATAAGCAGTTGTCATCAAGGCCGACCTTATTGCTGCCGGACTCCATTCAGGGTGAGCTGCCTTTAACAAAGCAGCTAACCCGGAAACATGTGGACAAGCCATTGATGTACCTGAAAGAATATTAAACTCAATTTTTCGCTTATCAGATGGAATCCCAGAGGGTCCAATTTTATCAGGCCAAGCAGCAAGGATGTTCAAACCAGGAGCAATAACATCAGGCTTCAAAATTTCAGGGGACTCAGGATTTGGCCCTCTAGCTGAAAACGAAGACACCACTGGTGCAGGCCTAACATTAACTCTGGTCCCTTTAAAAACAATAGTAGCAGTAGGAGGTGATGACTTCGATTTAGCGGCCGCAGATAAGTACTTTCTAATTTCATCGCCACCAGAAGCACCAACAGCAGTAGCAGGCAAAACATGACAATCAGCAACTAAACCCTCACCATCAAAAACCCCATTAGCCAAAATCATCCCAACCCCTCCAGCCATCTTCACAACCTCACCTTTAGCAGTCCTAGAATTAACCCCTCTATCACACAATACAATTTTCCCTTCAACAAACTTAGGATCTAAAGAACCCTCTACACACAATGAACCAGAATAACCATCTCCACCATCACCACTCCCAGCATAAACCACTGGATACATCTTCCCTGAAGCCAAACCTGGCCCCCCATAAAGACTGACACCAGAAATCACCTTCCCATTTCCAAGCTTAACATCAGCTGGAAAATCCCTATCAATTGTTCCAGCACCAACAGTAGTTACCCATGGAGCTACATTAGTAACAGATAAACCTCCAGGTCCACCATTACCAGCGCTAGCAGATACAAAAACCCCACAATCCACAGCACCAAAAGACCCAATTGCAATAGCATCTAAATAGTAAGGCACGACAACACCTCCAACACTTAATGAAATAACATCAACCCCATCAGAAACAGCAGCATCAAATGCAGCTAAAATGTCAGAATCATAACAACCGGCATTCCAACAAACCTTATAAGCAGCGAGTCTAGCTTTTGGAGCCATTCCAGCAGCAACCCCGCGTGCATAGCCAAATGTAGATGCCGGAAAAACGTATCTTCCGGCAGCAATGGAAGCAGTGTGAGTGCCATGGCCATCAGAGTCACGTGGCGACCGATACTCGGTAGTCTCATTCATTTTGCCGTTCGTTGCTTCATATCCGTTGCAGAAAAAGCGAGCTCCTATTAACTTTCTATTACAAGAACTTGAAGGGAAGTCTTTGCCACTAACACAAACCCCTTTCCATTTGGACGGGACAGGACCCAATTCACGGTCATTGAAGCTCTGTCGTTCAGGCCAAATACCAGTGTCGATGACTCCGATCACAAGATCGGACCCGAAATCCGACTCTTTAAGCAGACCAGCACTGTCGGATGTTCTCAAACCGAGGAATTGAGGGGAGCGCGTGGTATGAAGGTGACGCACGCGTTCAGGGATGACAGCAACGATGTGAGGGAGGGTCTGGAGATTGAGGGCTTCAGTGAGGGAAAGTTTGGCTGAGAAGCCATGAAAGACGGTGTCGTAAGTGTGGAGCAAACGGGGTGTGGTTCCAGGGGAGATGGAGGAGAGAGAGGAGATGTACCAGTGCTGGTGGGTGGGGAAAATAGAGGGTTTGGTGTCATGTTGGACTTGGACAATGAAGGTTCTTGGCTGCTCATTTGTCGAAGAAGAGGTTGTAAGGGAGAGGAGAGAGAGGAGACAGAGAAGAGAAAGCATTGTGATTGAAAATAGAAGAGTGTTTGAGCTCTGCTACTGACTGAGCAGTCTTCGTCTTTAAAGTGAAATGGAAGTGTAAGAAAGGGGGACACACTCCCGAGCACTCAGGTAGGGAATGGCGAATAGAAGAGTGAGTGAGTGGGATTTAACAAGGATAAAAGATGCTGATCACATGTTTTTTTATTTTTATAAAAATTCTATCAATCTTGTTTCTAAGAGCTGGTTTAGTGTGTATTTGGATATTTTCTTGGTTATTATTTGAAAATATAGATTTAAAAAAATTATGAATTGCAGTATTTTTTTTTAATTAAGATTTATGAAGAGAGCTTTTAAAGAAACTCATACAAAATTAGGATGTATTTTAATTAATTATATATTTTTTATATAGCAATTAAAGTAAAATATAGTTTCAACCGGTATGAAACTCTTAAAATTAGGATGTATTTTATTATAAATAACAAGCTTATTAGAATGTTTATTTTAATGATTTTGAATCGTGTTGATAATTTAAGATAAAAAATAAATTTTGAAAAATAAAAATCATATTATTTTAATATATTTTTAAATAAAAATACTTTATAATTCAATTACATATCAAATGCTGATCAGTTTCCATTACAATACAAAAGGTGGAGAATATATTTATAGTAAATTTAGCAACAAAAAAAATCTGCATGGCCCAATCTCCTGCCGCATCAAGTGATGCATTGAACCAACTCACTCGCCATCGCCATCGAATATTCTAATCACTTGATCGGAGACACACTTACCGGACTGTCCTCTCACGTGTTAGACAGTTCACACGTGACATTGACTCTTGCTAGTAGAATTGTTCGTTTTTAGTTTCTACCGTTGGATATTGTCGATATTATTCTTTTAGAGACAGGTTAAACACTCGTCGTAAAACTGGGGCACCTAACTGAGGTCGGAGGATGATTCAGACTCCAACCTGGACAGTTGCGCAGATAGCCACGTGGGGCAGTATTAAATTATTAATTAAAAAAAAAAAAAACTCAAAGAGCAAAGCATTTTACACTGTACTCCAACACGGATCCGCACATTGCAATTTCTTTTTCCTTTTTTCTTTTATCATGTGTTTTTTTTTTTATAATAGGTAGCAAGAGCCACACGATAGCAATATCACCGCCTTGTGCCGCCTCGGAAGAAAGTCCTCGAAAATAAGCGTGTATCCAGAAATTTTTCCTGCCCTGAACTATCAAGTAGGTATATATAAATTATTATTTTAAATTAATTATTAACTTATATATATAAATTTGTCAGTTAACAATAAAGTTTTAATTTAAATTTAAAGGATATAAAATTAAAAATAAATTATACTATTAAAGTTGCACCCTTTCATGTTTTGTGGAATAAAATTCATTTATAATCGAATCCAAATCAATATCTTCAACATGCTCTCATTCAATGTAAATCATGGTAAAATATGCTAAAAACCCATCTTCCATTTAATTGCGAAACATAGTTTTAACATGTTTTATTGTTGAAAATGCTCGCTTTGTGGTGGCAATGAAAATAGACAAAGTCAAAATAAAACGAATCAACTTGTCAATCAAATGATAGTGCTGTGACTTATTTATTTCACTAATCGACTTATTTATTTCAACTAATCCTCGATATAATTCATAAATGATAGACATATTCTAAAAGCTCTTGTGATGAATCACATCAATCTAATAATGTTTTATATGAAGTCTCAAATAATATATTTCTTGTCCATTGAAATCTTCAGGATAAAATTTCTTAACAATCTAGCAAATAGTATCAACTTTAAATGATTTAAAATTATCCTTAGGTTCTAAAGCAGAGCTAAGTACAAGGAATTTTACGGTCCCATCACTAAATCTAGAATTTAATTATTCCAACTAAAAATCTATTGTTGGATTAAATATATCATAATGATAATGTTGGTAAACTATCATTGATTTTTGTTATTGACATAAATAACTTGTAGTCTTTTTATATGAAGCATTCATATGTGGTATGTCAATCTCATATTGTGTGCAAACAGATTGCACATATGCTAGGAGAAAATCAAATATGACATCTCTTAAAGCTCGAAGTAATGCTTTATTAGTTGGTAAAAAATAAGATATAATTAAATTAATTTTCAAGTTCACAAGAGGAGTTCTCCATTTTTTTTTAAAGAAGACAATATTTTTTTTTCTAATAAAAGATAGACTATTCATATCTAAAAAGATATTTGGACATTGTATTGATAATTAAAAACAAAAATAGTCATCATTGGCGAGCAATTAAAAGGTTGATTGATAAAAATATTCATACCTTCATTAAGAAAATTGAAAAAAAATAAAAAAAAATAACATATAATAAAAATAATTATACTACAATAAACTCTGGAATAATTTAAGGGATGTTAAAGTTTATTTTTCAATAATTTCTTGTCTAATAATTTAATAAAAAAATATGCAATATATCAAAAACCAATTAACATATATATCGTAAACACTTAATCAATTTAAGTAAAAATAATTAATAACAGTTGCAAGAGAATTTTTCACTTGAAATCGGCGATGAAAAAAATTCTCTATCAATTTCTTTCCAAATTTCACCTCAACTTCCAGCTCCTAACCCTCCCGACGTCCGAAACCCCATCCTACCAGTACAAGCGTGATTTAGCTGGGGGTAGAGCCCACCTCAGCCTTGTATGCGTGGGTTTGGTATTGCGGTAACTGTTATAGTTGTGGTTTGAAAAAAATTATTTTATAAAAAATATTTTTAGTTAAGGTTGATTTGAAAAAATAGGTGTTTAGTTAAAACTGTAGTTGAAATTGAGGTTGAAAAAAAATAGTTTAATGTGTTTGGTTAATAATTTTTTTGAAATTGAGGTTATAAAATAATTTTAAAATATATATATTAATATTAATAGTTTTTAATTTAAATATTGTAGATTTAACTTTTGTTATTACATCATGAAATAAATAATACTTTATATAAAATATTTTTTATTGTTACATTAAAATATCTACAATTCCATCATGTTTGAAATACATCCGACAAGGACTACAGTTTAATGTGTTTGGTTAATAATGCTTTTGAAATTGAGGTTATAAAATAATTTAAAAAAATATATATTAATATTAATAGTTTTTAATTTAAATATTGTGGATTTAACTTTTGTTATTACATCATGAAATAAATAATAATTTATATAAAATATTTTTTATTGTTCCATTAAAATATCTATAATTCCATCATGTATGAAATACATCTGACAAGAACTACAGTTTTTTTGGTTTTTTTAAGAAAGTAATAACATCAGGTAAAATATAATCAAGAACGAAATTGGGATTGCGATCAAATTCTGCAAATGCTACTTTATCAAGCGATCTCTATCTAATTTATGTAGTGTCATTAAATAATGTTAAACACTAGTTTTTCGAATAAAAACAATTAAAAAATTAAAAATAATTTTTATTTTACTGGGTTAGACCTGGTTCAATGTATTTTAAGCTTTGAATCAGAACTGGTTTGGCCAGAACCGGTCCGGCCGGAACCGTATGCATGTTACACTGTGCATGCTAATTAATTAGCATGAACAGTGTAACATGCATATGGTGTATGGTGTATGCAAGTTACACTGTGCATGCTAATTAATTAGCATGCACAATGCGCAAATATGTTGCCCATTGTTTACTGTTGAAACAAAAGCAGCCTCCTGCTGCTTCACGATTACTGAGTTTGCAACGCAGTAAAAGGTGGGATCCATAAACAGTTAACAACGTTTTTTTTCTGTAAGCAAACATATGTTTGCTGCGTTTTATTTCAGCCGCAGCCGCATAGATAAACGGACCTTTTTACCTGGGCTACAGCCCACCTCAGCCTTGTATATCCCTCCACCCCTGCTCGTCAAGATAATTTCTATGACACCAAAAAAGGTTGTCACACACTAGTGTACGGGTTAGAATTCCATATAGTTTTTTTTTTTTTTTAATTTAGTTCATGATTCTTAGATAACTCTTTAATTTAGTTTTAAATTTCATCTCACTCAATTCCAATAAAGATCTAACCGGAGCGAGAAGAAAGGAAGAAAAAGAAAGAGATAGACAGCCTAACCGGTTTAGATCATTGTGGTGTGTCCATGACCCAAGTCGTGAATTTGATGGATTAAACCAATAGATTTTCATCTCGATATTAAAAAAAGGATATCACTTGAATTTTTTTAAAGTCAAACCATATTTTTACCAATCGTCCAAGTTATCTTTGAATCTATCAAATTAATTGTGTCACGTCATGAAAACTCTTATACGATTTAATTTGAAACTCGAGTTAGACAATGTGTTAGGTCAAAAGATTCAAGAGTTCACCTCCTGAGTCAAGTTTTATGATATTGTCAAAGAGTTATACATGACCTCACAATTCTATTTGTATGTTCAAAAAACAATGTTGTATAATTTTTTTAAAAAGAAATGTTCAAACATCATCATCTTATTTTTTAAAATCATATCGGGTTTTGACTAGGTCAACTTGATATATTGTGAATTTACATCTATTGTTTTTCTTTTAAATATGTTTAGAAGAATATTACTGACACCTTAAATCTGTATCTTTAACAAAACGCGTGCAACAAACTAGTTATACTACTATTCTAAAAGAATTTAGGGTTTCTTATGATGCTTCAATGTTTATATAAATAGTAAAGCACATTAATATATTTCTTAAAAATATTATAGCAATTCATTATTGTAGCATAGTTAGCTAGCTCGCGAGTTGCAATACATGAATTCACAAGTTTGAGCGACACTACCTATAAACCCCAGCTTAAAAATGGAAATGACAACTTGTAATGGAAATAATTTCATGATCCTAATTTAATTATTAAATAGGAACAAGGAGCATAAAAATTTAATATGGAGAAAAAGGTGATGAGCCTACTTGAAAATTTTGCATGATAGATTGAATTTAATTATGAAAAGTTATGGCTTGTAAATATAAAAAATTGATATGAGTTATGTTTTTTAAAAACTAGTAGAGGCAACAATAATAAAATCTTCTACTAGTGGTGTACATATTATCAAGGCGGCAAGTAGATGCTTTTAAACCTTACCTTTTGAATTCTAGTATTTCATGCATGAAATCTTTAGTTATATTTTATCTTGTGATCTTATGGATGAGTATCAAGATGTGAAAAAGAGTGAATGTAATTATGGACTTAGAAATGAGTTTTTAAAAATTATTAAAAAACTATCTTTTGGGATTTATATCATCTAGAATGTATTGTTAAATTAAGGATATAAACTTAACCCTTTTTAATTTGTAATAATGTATAGATAACTTGTATGGATTTATATTCTAAATTTCTAAGTTGATAAACACCAAGTTTTAAATTAATTTAAATTACATAGACATATTTGTATCGCATTAAATTGATTTCTGGATTGGATGAAAATAAATGTGTGATGATGTTGCTACGAGCATGCCTGAGGCTGTCAGGACTTGATTGTGTTGAGTGTTCATTACATGTATCAAAAAATATTTATAGGTACTGATGAAAAGACTAAAGAAAATTTTGCTGAAATTTTGATAGAAACTAGAAATGACGATTATATACAATGTAAAAACAATATCCTTATTTTCCATGAAAAGATGAATTAAACTGATATTGGTGTGATTAAAACATCGAGTGTTACAATACTATTATTTTCAAATAGACGATAAAAAACTTGTCATTTATGTATTTTATTTTTCAAAAAAATAAAGGGTGAACAACATTTTATTCGCTGTCTAAATAAATAAAAAAAACTAAGCAAGGCTAGGAGGGCGAGCCTGGTCTCTATGCCCATGCATTCCTCGCCTCTAAGCCTATATATGCTTGACCTGTTATTGTCGGGCCAGGTGTTAGGTCTGACCTTTTTTTATCATTTTCCTTTCCTTTTCTTTTTGTTTTGTATTTTGCACTCCAAATTTTTTTTATCAAATTAATTTACTTTTTAATTTTGACATAATTTTTAAATATTATTATAAGTTTTTGTTAGAATTTGAATAATTCTTCTTTCAATTATTATGTATCTGATATGAAAATAATAATACTAATAATAAATTATTCATGAAAATTTGATTCAATTTTTTTATTCTTATAGTTTTTAAATAGATTTTAAACATGATCATTATATTTTTGATTTTATTTAAGCTTCAATCACGTATAAAATATAAATATACTATTTTGATATTTTTATTAACTTGTTTTGACAATTATAAAATATTTTTTTTTAAGAGAAACAATTATTCTAGTTAAAAATATTATATTTGTTAAGATAAACAAGAGATATATTAATAGAAAAATTTATCTAAATAGAAAAAAAATTCAAAACAACTGTATTTTTGTGTTTAATAACATTAACAAAAAATTCATTGAGACTTGAAAAAGTTTTCTTTTACATTTGAAAATTTTTTAGTTCCTTCGTAGCAGTAGCAGGAGTACAAACTAGTTGCTATTATATACTACCTATTATATACTACCTCATTTGTTTTTAGAAAAACAATTCTTTAGAAATTATTTTTTTCACTTTTTAATATTTGATAACTTTGGTCAAGAAAAACACATTTTCTAATCAAAGAAAAAATTAACCTTAAAAAAAGTATTTTTTCTTTTATTTTCTCTATAAAACATTTTCCAAAACTTATACAACAAAACTGCTTGAAATGACTAAATATTTTTTAATTTTTTATTGCTACTTGTTTATTTAAATAATTTATAAATTTTATTTATTTATTTCAATTTCATCTTTCTTCAACTTTTTTATCTGTCAGATTTGGTCCTTATTCTTTTAATAAATTTTTTGAAAAATAAATCATTAATTAATTAATTATTTTCCGCTTTTTTTTCATGGTATAACCAAATATTTGAAATTGTTTTCTAGATTGTTTTTCATGATATTACCAAATATCAAAAAAATAATTCATTTAAAAAAACTAATTTTTAGCTAGCAAACAACAACTACATTTAATGAACACTCAACACCGCAGAAGCCAAGGACGAACCCGTTTATTTTTGTATTTAAAAGCGTATTTAAAAAATTTATTTATTTATTTATTTTACTTTAAATTATTTTTTTTTTTATGTTTTCAGATTATTTTGATGTGCTGTGTGAAATATACATGTGGCATGCTAGAATATCAATTGGGTTCTCTTTATCCATCTACTATATATATATGTATTGGATTATACATCCCTTAATATGTTTTTTTTTTTTTTTTAACTCATTGTATCTCTCGTTTTAGCATATATAATGGTTAATATAGAACAAATAGCATGTTATTAGGGTGACATGTGACATGCATCAAGAAAGTTAATTTTGATGTGAAATATTTTTTTATAATGAAAGAAACTTTAAATAAAAAAACGAAAAAAAACATTTTTATTAATTATGTTTACATGTTATTTATAAAGACCCTCGATATTGTATATATATGGTTACGTGTTATATACAAATAAGATTGTGACAGGATAAATTATAAAATAAAAAATATGCATCAATTATATTTATTGGTGTTCATGTTTTTATTGTTTTTTTATTTATAACTTCTTTCGTTACAAAATTCACATCAAAATTAATTTTTTTAACAAAGAACATAACCACATCGATATTGTAAATGGGCAAATCAATGTTTTAATTAATTTTAATCCATAAAACTAATATAAAAATATGTAAGCGAATATGTTGCATCTCACATAAAATAGGACTTCAAAAATCATTAGGAAAATATAAAGTGAAATTATAGGTCCTATCTAGTTTTTTTTTCAAGTATACTAGGAATTCTAAAATACATATTAGTTTTAAATATTTAAATAAAAAGTTGGTTATACCTAAAAAAAATATAAAAATTATATTTATTGCATTCCTATAATGAAAATGTTACCTTAACTATGTGTTTCTTTTAATTTTTTTTTTTACATACCTTTAACCTTTAACTGATATAATTATTTTTTTTGTTTATTTAGAAGTTATTTATTGTTAATTGCTTGTTCATCCAGTTAGCACTATTAGATCCTGAATCAGGAGTCTCACAACTTGATAAAAAAAATTTATATTCATCTATTTATTTATTTATATTTCTTTACTTCCTTTGATTAACATTATTATTATCATTTACAAGGCAAAAAAGTTGAAAATAATAGTATGATCCCATGTTAGTCCTTAATCGGAGTAGACTCGAGGATATATTATTGATCTTTTTTTTATTATTTTTAAAAAATCATGTTAGGTTTTTATTTCTAAAATTAAAAAACATGTTGATGTAACCATTAAAATCTAAATTTAAACTTAATCAAAATTTGATGCTATTTGATGAAAACTTGTCAATTTATTATTAAACTTGTTTTAAGGTTAAAATAATATGCTAGGCTTACGTTGATCTTTAAATAATAGAAGACACATCAAACTAGATGATAATACCCAAGTTTAATAATAAAATATGATTCCAACTTAATAAAATTCACCGACATTGTTTTTTAATTTTTAAATAAATATTTTCATACACATGTATTCATATAAAGAAAAAGATGGAGTTTTACAAAATGTCAATATTTTTTAAATAACTATTTTGATAGATAAATAGATAGATAGATAGATAGATAGATAGGGAGACATAAACTAAAACTCCAAAAATATGTAACCATACTCCAATTATCTTACTTTAAATTTGTTTCCTAGTTTTGTATTAAAACAAAAATGAAATATGGAATATCATGTGGCTAATGTCCATCTATACGACTCTGATGGATATGAGAAAAAAAGAAAAAGAAAAAGAAAAAAGAAAAAAGAAAAAAGAAAAAAGAAGGAGATAAAACTCAATGAAATGTCCCGTCTCCCTCATCGCTGCCATTGTCAATCAATTTAAACGTCTCCCTCATCACCAGATCGCCATTATTTGAAATATGCAATGATGCTAATGCTAAAAAGCAATCAGCCAAAGCGACTAACCTACCCTTACTTTCTTCTTAACCTTTAATTTTGGACTCTACTTGAACATTGAAATTTGCTAAGGTGTCATCCATTAACTCTCCTTTAGCTTTATGCCTTCATGTGAGCAGTGGCGACTCCGAAAACCCCATTCTAATTCAATAGCATTAAATTGGTTTATTTCAATATTCTAATTACTATACAGATATTAAACTAACATGCATTAAAGAGCTCTAATTTTTTATTTTTTATTTTGGGTTTTGATCGAGGAGTAATCACATTCCTCTCGTTGGACATGTTCTTATATGCCACATGAAGCTGGTGGCTGCTCCCATCTAATAGCATGTAATTAAGAAGAGTGAAATTATTGATACAGTTTTTTTAGTAGTATAAATATGGTTTTTTTCTTATGTAAACTCCAATACAAAAAGAAATTATTTTAACAACCAATTTGTATTTTAATATATTTAATATTAACACTTTTAGTTTTTTTTTTTTTAAAAAAAAAACATTGAGAAAAGTTGTGGGGATGAAAGAATAAATGTTTAAATAATTTATTTTAATGTTTTTTTATTCTTTTAATAGATATGTAGAAATAACTTTTTTTTATTATAAAAAAGTCATTTTAACTTTTCATTTGGCTATCCTTCGTTCAAAAATAAAAAAAAAAGGCTAAAAAATTATTCTTTCCTTTGACTTTTTTTCTCTCTCCCATTTAAAAAGCCTTGATTGTCAATTTTCATCTAGTATTAATATTACTAGATTTTTGGCCCGCGCTATGCTACAAGTCAGATCAAATATTTTTTTAATGTAAAAAAAATTCTAGGTGTTGTTAATTTTTTTTCTAGTACAAAAAAAATTAAACCGTGTAGAAATTAATTCAATGTGACCTGTTCAACTTAATGAGTCTAAAGACAACCCTGATGATCGATAAAAACTTAGTTTGATTGAAAATAAATATTTAAGATGAGATTTTCTTATAAATATTATGATGAAAACATATTAGATTAATTTAAATCAACTCGGGTTGCCAAGTCACGAAAATATAATAATCGCATAGAAAGTAAACTCAATGTTAAAGGATGAAATTGAAAAAAAAAAGACTTAAAAAAATATAAACTCAATTTTCAACCTAAATTAACCTACCAAACCTGCAATTTGGGTCATGCAGCTGGGATAACCTAATAAAAAGCATATTGAAACAAATTATGAAGCCCAGTTTCAATCAATCTAGTGTTGAAAGATATTTTTTTTAAAAAAAATTCTATTAAAAAAAGGACTTAAAATCGACTAGAGTCGACCCAGGTTTACCAGTCAAACTCGTGATCCAAGTCATGAAACAGAGATAACCTAATAAAAAGCAAACCGAAACAAACCATGAAGCTTAATTCTCAATTAACCCAATATTGAAGGATGAATTTGAGAAAAAAAGTTAATAAGGAAAAGGAAAAAAAACTCGAGTCAACCCGTCAAACTCGCAGTCCAGGTCATGAGATTTGAATAACTCTATAAAATGTCAATTGAAAACAATTATGAATCTCAATCCTCAAACTTAATGTTGAAAAATATAATTGAAATTGAAAAAAAAAAACAAATAACAATGAAAGGAAACAAAACATTGTTTGAGTGAATAATGTTTTGTGAGGAAGGATATAGTGAAATCCCCTTATCTTTTAGTTTTATGTTAATGAGTTACGGTATGAAAGGACAATATCATAACATACAGATAAACTTGCCAATTTATCCTTCCTACTTTCTTTCTCTTTTACTCTTATAGCTATTCTACCCTTCACATCTTTTTGGTTAATTATTAACAATTTTCTCTTTTACTCTAATAGCTATTCTCTTTAAAAGCTTTCCATGTAAGAGAAAACTTTAAAGGATCATGTTTGTAGATTTTGGAGATTGAGTTATTGAAGGTGGCTACTAAACCTGAGTTTTATGAGCACCTGTAAAAACAGTTCCTTGATGGATTCAGAGACCTTTAATGCTTAAGTTAACATTGAATAGATAGAGAAAAACATTTGTGGTGATGTGTGTTTTTGAAGGAAATGATGTCAGAGACGATGAGAGGAGAGAATGTGAGTTGCCCCTTATCTCTCTATTGTGCTTATAGGTAGGGATGACAACTTAATCTGACTCGATGAATACAAACTCGACCCGAATAGGTGAGTATTTTCTTGATAGCTACCTTATCCGTGAATAATTGATAAGGTATTAATATTGTTAAACCTAACCTGAAACTAGCCCAAAATATACATTTATATTATATAGATATAAATGTAGAACATTTAGATTTTTCTTTTTAATACAATATGATATATACATATCTCAATATTGACATAACACACACACACACGTATATATATAATATTGATCATTTTATCATTTAATATACATATTCATACTTCAAATATATATTAACTATTTTATTTTTTATTAAGTAATAAATAATAGTAGATAATGGATACCCAAAACCTAATGTATAGTTTATGGATATCTTTTTTTTTTTATCTAGTGGATTATAAGTAGGGTATGGATATCAAAAAACCAACTCGCAAGTATCTATTATCATCCCTATTTGTAGGAGAGTTGATGAGAGAAGAGAATGTGAGTTCCCTTTTCTATATATGGTGTGCTTGTAGAAGAGATGATGAGCGTAGAGCTTTTCTTTTTTGTTACTTGACGACTCATAAACCTTTATATACCAATGAATTATGTGAATCCGATTGTTATGTAATCATGCATAATGATTATATTTATTGTGGATGGATTGTAATTATGGTGCTTGTGTATATCTAATAATATTCAATTTGATGAAAAATGCTTAGATCTTGAAATAGCACATATGGGTTACAATATAAAAGGACAATCTCATAACACACACACACACACACACACACACACACACACACACACACACACACACACACACACACACACACACACACACACACATATATATATATATATATATATATATATTTGTCAATATTTGTTTTCTACTTTCTTTCTCTTTTACTCTTATGCTTATTTTTCCATCCATATCTTTTGGTTATTTGTCAATAATTTTCTAAATCCATTTGAATTTTTAATTCTTTTCAAAGATGGCCAGGTGGAAAAGCCTTTAAATGATTATGTTTTATAGATTTTGTAGATTGAGTTGTTCAAGGTGGTTATTAAACCTAACTTTTGTGAGCTCTTGTAAAAAAAAATTTCTTAATGGATTAAGAGACTCTTTGATACTTAAGTTAATACTGATATATACAAAAAAAAAAAACTTTTGTATTGATGTATGTGCTTATAGGGTAGATCTCAGAGATTATAAGAGAAGAGAATGTAAGTTCCCATTCTCTCTCTATCATGTTTGTAAGAGAGATAATGAGCTTAAAGCTGCTTCTTCTTCTTCTTTTTTTTTGTTATTAGGTGACTCATAGGTCTTTATATACCCATGAATTATATGAAATTACTTATTACGTAATCATGCAAAATGATTATTTTCATTACGGATGAACGCATTGCAGTGAATGTGTTTATCTAATAATATTCAATTTGATAAAATAAATGTCTAATGTATATCTAATAATTTCCTTTTCATTAACATAATTAAACAAATTACAAAGTTTCCTTTTTTTTTTCTTCATACATTTTTTTGGAAAAAATATTATTTTTTATTCCTTATACTTGGAATATTTATTACTCCACACTTGACATATTTATACCATTCTTTTTGTTCTTATAGTCATTATTTTGTAATTTTTTTCTTTACAATTTTTTTTTTGAAAATTTATTATACAAAAACTAAGGAAAAGATGTTTCAATGTAGCAATTACGACATTGTTCCGTTTTGTTTTTCTTTATTAAAAATAAGCTTGAGATCTTACATGTGTTTATTAACATATATGATTTTCTCTATGTTTTATTATATATAAGTGTTGACTTTTGATTTACAGTTATATCTTTTACTCGCTATAAAAAAAATGTGTTAATAACCTACACATTAATTCATTTGTGTTAGAAACAAAAAACTCAACGCGAGTCAAATAAACACATTAACATTTTTTTGTATTTATTGACGTAGATGATTCTCGATTTATTTAATTAATGCACGCATGAGCTTTTTTATTTATAATTAGAATTTTTGTTGTACAAAAAACACATTTAAAAAGCTTGCACGTATTTTTTTGCCAAAAAAACCTATCTTACCCGCGGCAAAGCTCGGGTCAAATAACCGGTAACTTATATACCAGTTTCAATAATTCTAAAATTTCTAGAATAACTATTGAGTTGGCTCAATTAATTGGGTTTAAATCCGAGCAGACAACAAGATCCCGTTCTTGAAAATAAGTCGCAACATCTCTACCCATGGTGGTGATTTTTGTTTTAGGTTGTTTCACATGGTGTTGAAGAATCAAGAGGAAGTTAAAAGACTTTACTTTTTGAAAGATGATTGTTTGTCTCCGCAGTCCGTGCTTGTCATAAATTTTGATTTTTTTAATGTTTTTAGATTATTTTAATATATTAATTTTAAAAATAAATTTAAAATAAAATATCATTTTAATATATTAAAAAAATTAAAAAAAAATAACTATTATTATAATACCAAACACTAGTAAAGAAGTAACATAGCTATATGGTGGAGTTATTATGGGAAGCTCTACATGAATTAATGAGCTTGAAAAAACAAGCAAACGAACAATTATGGAGAAGGAAGACAGAAAGTTAATTACCTTGCGAGTTTTGAAGCAGCCAAACTCTAATTTTTATGGAGGAGGACTGGTACTTGTGTTGATGGATTCCAAATCTAATAAATTGTGTATTTTTAAGAATTTTCACTACGAGTTTTGAAGTGATTTTTATACAATGTTTGATGTGCCTAACTAGCTAATAAGTCTTAGTTTTACAACAAGCCGTGTAGCAACGCTGAGGGGCGGGCTTTTTTTTTTTTTTTTGAGTTAAAAGTAATATTCAAGTAGCATAAATACATTTTTTTTAAAAGAAAAAAAAATCTACAACTAGAGTCATGTACGAAGTAGATGAAATAAATTGATTTCATTTTAACCAGATAATAAAAAATAGATAATAACAATAAATAGACTAAATTAAAAAAATAAGAACGATAACCTAGAAAAAAATATTTTTATAAACTAGGACAAATGATTTAGGTCAATTATCAACCCATTAAATACAGAATGATGAAATTGATGCAAAAAAATATAAAAAACCGAGTTAGCATGATGATCTTGTAACTCGAGGAATAAAAAAAAAGTGAATCTAGGCTAATCTGTCAAATCCGCTTCCCAGATCATAAGATCGGAATGTGGGAAAGATAATGTAAAGAATCACAAAGCTAAAAATAAAATAACAAAAAAAATAATGTCAACCTACGTTAACTTTTCAAATTCATGACTTAAAACATTAAACCGAAAGCATTATATCTGAAAAAACATGAAACTCAATTCCCAACCAATTAAATATTGAAGAATTAACTTGTAAAAATATTATTAATTACACAAAAAGATGCAACACAAAAAAATAACAATTAAAAAATAAGGTCAAAATTGAAATACAAAATAAATTTTTATTTTTTCTTGAATGGTGAAATTAAAAAGAAGAGTTAATTCAACAAAAAAACAAAAAGACTATCAAAAGAATGAAGATCAAGATTGAAATAAAACATAAAATAATTTTTTTGATTGAAGGATGAAATTGAAAAGAAAAATCAATTCAACAAAAGGCCCAAGAAAATAAAAAAAATGAGGGTGAGATTGAAAAAAAATAATATATAACAAATTATGATGGAATGATAAAATTAAAAATAAATAAAAATTCTATAAAATGATCGAGAATAAAAAAAAAGGATTGAAGTTGAAATACTAATAACAAAGAGGGTCAGACTATAATTTTCGAGAGAGAAGAGAAAAAAATATATAAAAAAAAGTTAACTGATGACAATTCAGACCACCACCACCAATAAGGACATCACCATCAGGAAGAGGATGTGGTGATACTTTCAATGACACAACAGGAGATCATTTTTTTTAATGCAAGGAAGCACATCACGTGACGACACTTTCAATGATGCGACAAAAAACATTTTTGAATGCAAGAAAGCGCAACACTTGACGGAGAGCTACACACACCTACACCTTTTTGTTTTTAATTATTTTCTATATGTGGTAAAATATCAAATTTAAACTAATCTGACTTGATAATAATTAAAAAACCATTGTGAAAAGATGAAAAAAGCCCCTTGACACCATTTTTTTTTGTCTTGAGCATAATATAAAAACTATATTATTTTTTTCAAAAATTATTTAAAGAATGAACAGGGTCAATTTAGTTTTATTATATTTTTTAAAAATAGTATGAAGACTTTCATACCTTTAAAAGCAAAAAAAAAAAAAAACTTACAATTAGGGGTATTTGTGTATTTTCAAGCTTCTTATTTTGTAATTAATAGGTTGATTGAGATCAATTTAGTATTTTTATATTTTAAAGGAACAATATAAGAATTTATACCATTAGAAGCAAAAAAATTAAATCTTACAACAAAGAATATTTATGTATTTTTAGGCTATTTTTTTTTTTTTATAAATAACAAGTTAGATCAAGGACAACTTAGTTTTTTAATTATTTAAATATCTATTAAAATGTTTTTGACATGTGCAAGGTACATAACATATTAATATTTTTTTACGAGGTGTTTAGAAATGTTGTAGCGGTTGTTTTCAAAGTATTTGTTTTTGAAAATATATCAAAATAATATATATATATATATATATATATATATATATATATATATATATTTAAAAAAATTATTTTTGATATCAGCGTATTAAAACAATATGAAAATATAAAAAAATATTAATTTAAAATAAATAAATGAAAATTTTAATTTTTAAAAAATATTTTAAAAACACAGAAATAAAAAAATTCTTAGCATTTACCTTCAAATTCAGCTTGTGAGTTATGGAGTATCCAAACTCCAATTTATGCTAATTATGAAATATTTACCGTAATTAGATTTCCCGTAACGAGTTTTAAAATATTCTCCTATAACGTGTTACGTACTCTATGTTTTCTTTACTAAATGTTTTTGGCGGGAACTTGTAAGGGCATTATAGCCCTCTTAATATTCATTTTTTAATATTAAAACTTGTATATAAACTAACGCGATTGTAATATACAATGACGTTAGGTCAATATAAAATTCTCCACGACGGCTAGAATTTATAATTTGAGTGTTATTTTAAAATAATATTTTCTCAAACGTTTTTGAAAATAAATATATATATTTAATGATTTCTGCTGTTGGTAACAATGCAATCTATAATACTGTTAGGAATAATATAATCTATTAAAATATCTTTTTTTTAAGTTTCATTTGAAATTTAAAATAATACTTATCATCTACAAATCAAAATAAGTAATTTATTAATGTCATCTTATTCTCAATAATAATCCATTTAAATTTCAATAGGATTTATAAACTTATTAAGTTCATTAAAAAATATGATAATTATTAATAAAACAATTAGTTGTAGTCGAGTTAAATTTCAATAAGATTCCTATATTAATTAATAATCATGATAATTATCAATAAAAATGATTAGTTGTAGTCAATTTAAATTTTAACAAGAGTATAGTTATAACCAATTTAAATTTCAATAGATTAATTAATAATCATGATAATTATCAATGAAAATAATTAATT
>Ga0325405_1002159_pt1 | contig 20212 bp, 11 predicted proteins | sample PopdelMetagenome_21_FD_205663 | JGI IMG/M metagenome (GOLD analysis project Ga0325405, IMG submission 205663) | Populus deltoides microbial communities from Bellville, Georgia, United States - Xylem-Control-R2 | ecosystem: Host-associated > Plants > Phyllosphere > Stem > Wood/Secondary xylem...
ATTCTATAATGTATTTAAGAAACTACAAAAAGAAAAGAAAAGAAAAAAGAAATAGAAAAAATAACATTTTTTTTTAAAGATAATAACAAGAGGAGAAATGAATTTCACGCAGACAAGAAACAGAGTGCCTTTGAATTAGGTCTAAGTGACTGGACATTGCTCCCTCGAAACCTGAAAAGCGACTTGCTCCTAAAGCTTCGCGGCTAGCGCTTGAAAGGCGCCCTTTAAACAACACCGAATTGACATGAACCAGAAATTATGGAGATTTCATACGTAAAACCCTCCTTTTCTCTCCATTTTCCTAATGTGCCAACAAAATAAATAAAATAAGTCAAAAGCTTCATCTTGATTTTCAAATCCTTGCATGAACCAGTTCAGCTAGCTTTTCTCCTTTGAGAGCGAAATGGCAAACCAAGAGAGAAAGAGGAAGACAAAAGGATAAGTTAGGTCAGCTAGTACGTGAAACCACTGCCAATTTACTTCTTTTTTTATTCTTTTTTTTTAATAATCATGTTACTGCAAAATTATGCATTATACAGTATAACTATAGGGCTTTTATCGTTACTATATTGTTTACATTACGGTTTATAGCCAATTTTTCTTTTTAGATCCTTGAGATTCTTGTTTTTTACACTTCAGTCATTAATTAAACTTTATTTGATTTTAATCTCATCATCTCAAGTTATGTTTCCATGGTTTTATATTTTGAAATTTGTTTCAATTTGCATACTCTAACATATCTTATGTGTCATAGAATATTACTACGTTAATTTAAAGATCAATATTAAATAATAAAATTTTAACATATATATATATTTTTACAAATCGAAAGAAGAACCAAAATTAACACAAAAAAATTCAATTATTTTTTTTAAATTCAATTTTTAATTAATTTTATCTCTGTCATTTTTTAAATGTTTTGGTTTAACTATTTTTTAAAATAGAAATTGATATTTTTTTTATAGTTCTATAATTTCATAATACCTCAAAAAAATTATTTTAATTTATATTTAATTTTTTCTTCTTAAATTGTAGATGGATCAATTATATTTGAGTGATGCATTTATAAGATCAATAATCATATTTACTTAACAATCACAGTAAACATCTAAGATAAATAAAATAAATTGTATATAATGAAAAGGACGACTGAGATAAAATATGTGCATGAAAGATCTTTTATTTCCCATGAAAGATAAACTTTATACTTTAGTCTTTAATTAATGTTGACAAATATTTCTATGACTTATCAGCTCATATATTTTTCAATTTATTATATTAAATCCATACATTATCTTTTAATTTATCAATTAATAATACTAGAAAACATGTCCATAAAACCAAAGTCGTCTTCTCTTGTATTAAAAATTAATTTGGAATCCTACTTCAATATTGGGCTTCTTTATATGAAACATTAAAAGCCTGAGATTACATGAAGAACCTGACTTTATATTGGGCTTCAAGAGAAATGGGTCTAAGAAGAAAAGCCCCTAAAGAAGCCCGAGAAAGCCCATCCAAGTTCTAAGACCCATTTCTCTTAAACGCCCACCGGCAATGAACAGCAACATTTCGTTTCCTTTCTCACTTGAAAATAAAAAATTAAAAACTTTCCCTGTTTCTCTTATCCTGCAAAAACCCAACAATGAACACAAAACTAATCTCTAAAACCCTAATCCAAAATCAAAATACAATCATTACAAGATCTTACTACACTAACAAAGCTAATAAAGCTACCTTGTACTCAAAAATCAGTCCTTTAGGAAGCACCCCAAGTCTGGAGCTTGAGCTTGACAGTTGGGTCCGAAGTGGAAACAGGGTCAGGGTTGCTGAGCTTCAACGCATTATCCATGATCTTCGTAAGCGAAAGCGGTTCTCTCACGCCCTTCAGGTTTTTTCTCTCTCTTTTATTTTCAGGTTTTTCTTGTTTCTTTTGTATTTTGTTGATTTGGGTTTTGTTTGGTTGCCGGGAAATTGTAGGAAAGGAACAGAAATGAAGGTTGAACTTTAAAGGTAAATGAAATGTTGTAATTTTGCATCAAAATGAGTTTTTACGGGGAAAATGTTAGGTTATGTATGGATTTTGACCGTATGTGCATTACAAGCATGCTCTGTGATTGATTGTTGGCCTTTTAATGTATCTATCTTTCTTTATGAAAAAACATAGAAATGTTTTTTGTTTCCTTTTTTGGATAAAAGATGCTATCTTTATAAATGTTGGCTGCAAATGGTTTTTTTTTTTTTAATAAAATTTGCTATCCTTTAGAATTTCTGTAGGGTTTATCTTTGTTCAAGTGATAAATACTTTTATTGTATTGCCTCTTAGTTTGTGGAAATTTGTGGGTGCAGGTCTCTGAATGGATGCATAAAAAGGATATTTGCATATTCTCACCAAGTGAACATGCTGTTCAATTGGATTTGATTGGTAGAGTTCACGGGTTTGTTTCTGCTGAGAACTATTTCAATAACCTGAGGGACCAAGATAAAAATGAAAAGACATATGGTGCGCTTCTGAATTGTTATGTTCGGCAACGTGAAACTGACAAGTCCATCTTACATTTGCAGAAAATGAAGGAGATGGGCTTTGCCAAATCATCTCTCACTTACAATGACATTATGTGCCTCTACACAAATGTTGGCCAGCATGAGAAGGTTCCTCAGGTCCTAAATGAGATGAAGGAGAACAATGTTTTACCTGATAACTTCAGCTACAGACTCTGCATCAATTCCTTTGGTGCTAGGGATGACCTTGAGGGAATGGAAAAGATTTTGAATGAGATGGAGCACCAACCAGACATTGTCATGGACTGGAACACATATGCTGTGGCTGCTAATTTTTACATAATAGGTGACCTTACCGATAAGGCCATTGATACCCTGAAAAAATCAGAAGCAAGGCTAGATAAGAAAGATGGAACTGGCTACAATCATCTGATTTCACTCTATGCTAAGCTAGGAAATAAGACTGAGGTTTTGAGATTATGGGATCTGGAGAAATCTGCTTGTGAGAGGCATATAAACAAGGATTATATCATCATGATGGAATCTCTACTGAAGCTTAGTGAATTTGAAGAAGCCGAGAAAGTGCTTAAAGAGTGGGAATCATCTGGCAATTTTTATGATGTTCGGGTACCGAATAGCCTTATTATTGGGTACTCCAGGAAAGGCTTGTGTGAGAAAGCAAAAGCACTGCTTGAGAACTTGACTGAGAAAGGAAAGATGACTCTCCCAAACAGCTGGGGCATTGTTGCTGCAGGATTCTTTGACAAAAGCGAGGTAGCAAAAGCTTTCAGCTGTATGAAGGCTGCCCTCTGCCTATACGTGGAAAATAAAGGATGGAAGCCAAATCAAAGAGTGATCAATGGCATATTGAGTTGGCTTGGTGATGAAGGCAGTGCTGAAGATGCAGAAGCTTTTGTGTCTTCATTGAAGACTGTCATCCCTGTGAACAGGGAAATGTATCATGCTGTTTTGAAGGCAAATATAAGAGCTGGGAAGGAAGTGCATAGACTTTTGGACGGCATGAAAACTTACAATATAAAGGAGGACGAAGAAACAAAGAAAATCCTTAGCATGATGTAGTAGTAAACCTAAAGCCTTAATGCTATTCCATTGAGAACCACCATAACTTGCTTATTCAAACCAAGCTTTTTCTTCTTTTTTTTCCTGAGAGAACCATGCAACTGTTGTAACAATCCATTTTGTTTGTTTAGTTGCGTTGAAGCAATCGGTGGTTCAAATATCAAAGATTATTCCTCAGCAATTGATTCATGTTGTCCATATGAAATTGTTCCAAATCGTGATGAGTTTTATTTGCATGTTGGTCTGTGTAATTTAGCCGCAGCTTTACGTCCTTGAACGAAGGCAGGCCGCAAATATTTTTTACATGCATGCATTAACTGAAGTGCTGCTTGGGATTTGTTGTTTCCCTTTTAGTTCATCAAGAACTTAATCTCTGAAACATTTCCTTTTCCAACTGGAGTGGAAGGTCAAAGCAATTGACCTTGTTAATCGTCTCTGTTCAAAACGGGCATGTCATCAGCCTGCCGTGCCTGTTGTGGCCACGTTTCAACATTTGTAATCAGATTTTGTTCGAGAATTGGGAATGAAGTTCACCATGAAACTTGGCATGCACGGGTCTAGTTCACTGAGTTTTTTGTTGTACAACTAGGTTTGGATTTGACAATTATGATTGGGGGGACTTTGCTGCATTATTTTTTTCTTTTTTCCACGAAGTAAATTCTCTCTATACTTTCTGGTTTGAAGATAAGAGTTCTTCTTCACACAAATTCAAGTCGTAAGATAATTATTCTCCTGGAAGCTACCAACATTTACCGAGTGTATTGCTGCTTGTGAAAGAAACCATGTAAGGGGCCTAAGCTCAAATTTCCAAAATCACAACACACACCTACATCTCTCATCATCTCTAGCTAATACAACATCTCCAACGGAAAAAGGAAAGACAACACTCTTGTTCGAGTAAGCTTTCCTCAATGCTTTTGTTTGCTCTCTTACTTGCTTCTCTAGTGGGAACCTCCAAGGGTGGCCATTTCTTCCAAGACTTGGACTCGAATTGAGGTGATCAACGTGCCAAAATTCTGAATGGTTGCTAACTTCTCACACTATCTCTTGACAAAGCTTCTGTTTTCCGCTTCCAGTCCAATAATGAGTACCTATTTGGCAGAATTGAAATGCAAATTAAGCTAGTATATCAGGCAACTCGGCTGGCTGTCGCTACATACCATGAAAGTCTCAATATATTTGTCCCTTTCCACGTACTGATCATCAATTCATTTGGTTCCTCATATGATGTCTGAGATTTCTCAAATATGTCTCAACATTTGTGAAGCTATCTTCTCAAGGGACCAATCCATGGTGAGATAGATTTCGAATTTTTAGGCAATGTGTTCTACCAAGGGAAAGGCAACTGGAAACAACAATTTTACCTCTTGTTTGACCCCACGAAGGCTTTTCATACCTACTCTATCGTGTCTTGTGGATCCACCAATGTATCAACAGTTCTTATCAAATATATACTAATTTGCAATTTGTTATGCTTGGGGGGGGGGGGGGGGGGGGGGGAGCATGAGGAGATGGCGCTGAGCATGTATTGTGATTTAAAATATTATTACATAAATATATAATACCTAATGTTAAGTAAATTAAGAATATATTTAAATTAAATATTCTTACAACCGGGAAAACATCCTCTACTCAATGTGTATCCTACAATTACTAGACAGAAGGGTCAATGAGTCTGGCAGGCATGTATTGTGATTCATGCTCTCTATGATCATAGTCATGCTCTTTGTGGATGTCATCATCATGCTTTATAAGAATTTCATTGTCATAATGTGGCCGCTCAACATGAGCAGAAGATCTACCACTTAACATGCACGACATCCTATGTAATAGTACATGTATATGATTTGAAATTAGATAAGTTTAAAATAATTTACAAAAATATTATAATATATTTGACCAAATATTTTTTTTGGTCATACATATGTTATCGATTAGGACATGTTTTTATATTATAACTTGTGTCATTATATATGCCACACTTATAATATGCATGACTTTCTCTTGCATTCATCTCATTGTGTGAATAGGTAGACTTTCGTTGACCACGCCTAAATTTTCATTTAGATGAGTTTGCTTTCAACTTGAGGTCTAGTGTAATCACTCTATTCTAATCTCGTCTGGTAATGGATGAAATAACATGCCATATATTGATTTGTAGCTTTGAATTGTGTAATGATCATTAACAAATCATGTAAAGTCTTAGTGATTCTCAACACAATATACAAGAACATGTGAACATAGATGTTGGAATGTCTATTATTTAATCTGACTACCTGTCTAACTTCTTTTACAACACCTAGTTTAATAAGGGTGTTGACTTGGAACACATGTTGCTCAAAGTTGAATAAAATTACAGTATAATCTCTTGATGTATCAATGTTCATTGTCAACTCAACTTGAATTAATGAGATTCAAATTATTCCATGTTGAATAAAATCATTTGCTTCACATCTTCACTGGACCCAATAATTATTTTACTTGTAAAATGTCAATTGCACTAGAGTTGAAACAAGCATTGCATGAGGACCTTTTCAAAACATGATTAAATGATTCTGAAAGATTAGTTGTCATATTATCATACCGATGACCACCATCATAATATAATACATATTTTTCTTTTAGTTCTCGTTTAAGCCATTCTTGATATGTTGGATTCAACTTACACATTCTTTCATAACACAAATCTAATTTGAACCTTAAAGGTTCATAAAACATCCTCATCAAATCTTTCTTTTATAGTTGGGTCTTTGAATTTATGATTGAAGTTATTAATAAAATATCGGGCACAATATCGATGGTATCTTGTAGGTTCACATTAAATTTCTGCTACCCTATATCTATCTGATATTATACATATATATATGTTCTATCATCGGTGACGTATCTTTGTTATAAGACATTTTATGAGAAAAAAAAATCAAATTGAATTCTAGTCAATTGGACATAATTTTAACTAAATTACATTACTTTAATCTTAATTAGCAAAATTCATAGCACATTCAATTAAATTTCTAAAATCTAATGCAAAAGCATGCTTGACCAAAATTAAATATAATTCATGATATCAAATCTAATTGATATTTTCATGATCAATTGTATTAAATCAAACTCAAATTCATAGCAAATTAAAATAATTCAAAAACAAATATCAAATTCTGCAACTTATCAACAATTCAATGTAATGTGTAATTCGTCATAATTCTACCGCATTCATACTCTATTACATAAAATCATCAAGCATATTCGATTACATTATTAGTTGATTCTAACAATTCATAAAAAATTTTTAATTTGACAACTTATCTAAAATTAAACGCAACGCATAACTAATTTAGATAATTAATTTGTAATTAATTTAACTTATTTTCATGTTTAACTATATCAAATAAATATTAATTGATGGTATTCATAACTTATTTATTATTAATTCAACAAACTCTAAATTCAACCTAAACAATCATTTCATTTCAACTAAACCAAACACAAATGAATAGCAACAAACTCTAATTTTTTTTTTATGCGTGCAAATAGAAGTTTAATGTGAAATAAGTCGATTTTTTTAATTTTCTGCTTCCATTCAACATCTTACAAACCTTTGTCAACTTTCGCCACGAAAGAAGGAAAAGAAAAATCAAAGAACCAATCGTTGTATCAACATTTAATTTGTCCAAGTTTCTGGTGCAATCCATGCTCTTACCAAAGGATCTGACCATGTCAAACACAACTTATATAAGCCAAGACCCCGATTGCATTTCCACAAAAACAAACAGAACTTCACTCCTGCCCGCAAATCTTCTACGTTTTGCAGGGTAAAAACTACTCCTGAAGACGCAAACTTAGAATCCATAACGAGTTGAAAAAAATGTAGACACTTGTGATTTGCTTATTTGAAAGAAGCGAGTACATTCCCATAATTAATTTAAAATTAATAATAGAAGAGGACAACGCTATTAAGAGCCACAATTTTGTTATCGGGAGTTAAATGGACAGTCGATGCCCTGTTTACAGAGGAAATAACTAGGGGTGTGCTTTTGTGAAGTTGAACAACATTCAAAGTGATAAGCCAGTGCAATCCATTTATCCACAATGAATGTTACGAAGATCAACTTGACACGGTCTGCTTGCAGAGCATCTGGTTGACTTGGGAAAAAATTTTCTAGTTTGAGGACCAACATCAAGGAAATTGTCTGTATTAGATTTTTCAGTTGACCGTGCAATTTGGCCGCGAGATGAAACCATCTTTCATCCGGCAAGGAAGGGAAAGCATGTACATGCCTTGGCCAAGCAGAAAAGCACGCATTGTGAACCCAAAACCACCTTCAGGTTTTTGTTAGGGTACACTGTAATCTCCCCGTCTGTTCGACCAATCTGTCCCTTTCTCTGTGACCTCTTACTATCAGGATTTACCACATTAAGACTGCATTTAACGAGTAACAGACAGAAAGATCAACCCAGCGTGCATGTGAAAAAGATATATATCCCTTCACCATGATAAGAAACGGGAAAAATATTGCAAGTTGCATGCACTGACACATAACAATAACACTGCTCGAAGGAAAAACCTATAATTCATCCATTGTAAAAGCAATCCAAAACATACTTAATACTACTTGAGCCACGTAGCAAGCAAAACTTTCATAATATAGCTTAATTCTATGATCTATCAGAAAACCATGTAAGGCATCAGGACATTGATGAGAAAGTACATTGTGCAAATTTCATGCTCATCACTCAAGTATAACATCAACAGACACCGCTAACATGACTGGAAAAGAAAGTTTAGATTTGCCTGGCATTATTTGAAAGAATTGATGTCAACCCTACTCGGATAGGGTAGATTTCAGTTCTCCGTTGTCTCGCAGCTCCATTATAATATCACAACCACCTATTAGCTCACCTTTGTAATAAAGCTGAGGAAACGTTGGCCAGTTTGAGAAGACCTTCAGTCCCTGCCTCACTTCCTCATCTGATAAAATGTCAAAGGATTCAAAACTTACACCCTCCTCCTTCAGGGCATTTACAACTTTAGAACTAAAACCACATCTGGGGGCATCTGGGGTACCCTTCATGAAGAGCATCACTGGTGAAGAAGTAATCAGGCTCTTTAAGCGATCTTCCATGGTCTCCTTCTGAACAATACCTTTCTCAATCAAAACCTTTTTAAGTTCCCCACTTTTCTGCATCTCCAGCACAATGTCTGATCCACCAATAAGTTCACCTTTGATGTACAGTTGCGGGTAACTGGACCAGTTGGAATAAACTTTAAGACCCTGACGGACTTCTTCATCGGTGAGAATATCAAAGGTCTCAAACTTCACCTTTTCCTCTCGAAGGATTTCAACCACCTTCCCACTGAAACCACACTTTGGTTCAGTAGGTTTTCCCTTCATAAACAACATAACTGGGCTTGAATTAACCAGGCTTTCAAGTCTGGAGGTCAAGGTCATACTCAATCCAGTGGATTGTGCAATGCCACCCTTTCCATTTTCACTTCCACTCAATTTTGCCTCATTGGAACCAATAGTATCAATTCCATGGTCTCTGAAAACTTCTTTTAATTCACCACTCTCATGCATTGCAATTACGATGTCACATCCGCCAAGAAGCTCTCCCTTGCAGTAGAGCTGAGGAAATGTGGGCCAGTTCGAGAACAACTTCAACCCCTCACGAACCTCAATGTCAGAGAGGATATCAAAAGTTCCAAATTTCACATTTTCACCCTTCAAAATATCAACAACTTTTCGGCTAAACCCACACTTAGGCGCTTCAGCATTCCCTTTCATGAATAGCATGACAGGATGAGAGCCAGTCAACTGCTGCAATCGATTTTTTAATGCATCACTGAGGCCAGGTTGCACTTGGTTTGCTTGTTGTGAGGAGCCATTTTCTTTGGTGAACTCTTTGACTGTTTCAAGAACAGCAGGTCCAGCAGCCATTCCAAGGCTGGCAGGGGCTGCAGGTTCTCCTGGGTTAGCTGAGCCAGCAACTTTAGCAACTTTGTTTGCCAAACTAGAAGGATCTGCACCTTCCAATGTATCAACTGTCTTGCCATCCTGATGAAGAAAATGCATAGAATGGCTGATCAGTATTCACAATGAGAAAAAAATGTTTTCGAAGGATGAGAAAAGTAATCCATTTATAGGTTGATATACATGCATGTGTATGTGTGAAATCTTGAAAAAATAGAATATCTAATTGAAATTATCAGGTCATTTTCTTCACTTAAGAACACAAAGACGATGGCAAAACCACAACCAACACATAACATAGGGTGACAAAATGCTACTCCACATTGTTATAGTAAATTATCCAAAGTTATCATTTGAAGTTATCTAATAGGTTTTTAGTACAACAAGGCTGTCATTGAGCTGAATTTATGTCCAAAACTCCAAATGTGATTTGTGAGTCATCTAGTTGATGGGGGTGTTCCATGTTCAAAGAACAGACCAATCAACTCAAACTGAATCAAATCAATTTCATTGGTTTATTTATTAAATGAGCAGCCCTGTTATTTGAAGAAGAAAAGGATATGTTAATCAGGACAGCAAGTTGAGTCTCCCTGAACCTGCCGGCAATCAGACTTTAAACTAACCAGATATCAGGTCACCCTAAGTCTCATATGGTTACCAAAGTTTTCCTCCCTCCCTCTCTCTCGCGCACACACACAGACCGATGTGATATCTTCCTTTGTCTAAAAATATTTCTAAATATTGATCAGAAAAAAACGAATTGTTGGGTTCAAAGCTTCAAGCTGTATATGGCTAACTAGTGGATGTACCTAGTGTGCTTGTACACAGCAAAGAGATTAGGTCCTTTACGGTGACTTGAGTGCATGTGCTATAAGTCAAGAATTTCTCTGGTTTGCATGGATGAGGAATAGAAATTGTACATCCATCTACCTGCTAGATGAACAGTTTGCCCCAACTCAATCCAGCCCAAGCAGTTTTACAGATTTCAGAATGTTTTTTTTAAGAAGTTCCATTACATGATTATGCCAGGTGGGTGGGTTTCGAAAATGAATGGTTATGGTTTTGGTTTTGAGAAGTTTGGTGAGCTGATTAGCCAGGTGTGTTTAAAAAATGATCCAATGCTAAGCTGCAAACCCAACGAACAATATTAAATAAGTTGGGAGTGATAATGCAGTTTTGATTCATTTGGCTAACTACGAATCTTGTCACAAAACAGCTTAATCCAAAATTTACAAGAGTGTAAAATAATTAGCATCTTTCTAAAGGGAATTATTGGACAACACTCAATAAACACATAGAAAACATGCAAAAAGTCATCATATCTCATCATTTGTGAGATAAATTAAAGCATCTCAACACTTAGGACCAAAAGTACATGCATCTCACACATGTCTAGATAGTCATTCTTAACCCGACAATACTTGACACTACTTTTCTTTTTACACTTCGTACTTACATTCTTCCCGAATTTAGTTTTGAATAAAATAAGAAATAATAAACCTGTGAGCTAAGACATCACATGCTGGTCCATTCAATTATCACTTAAGATCATGACTTGCAAATGCGAATTACATAATTCAATACATTGATTCATCTCTTAAATCAGCCAGTATTCAGACATGCAACGGAATCATAAAAGCAAAACAATCCAAATTAACACAACCAAAACATGTTTTTCTTACAATTCCCTTAAATCCTAGATTCCCAGTTTTAAACAAAAAAAACAAACAAACTGGATACTTCCTAATGAAAACAAAGCATCAATGACAACCCAAAAGAGCATATCATTAAAAGAAAAGGAAGGTACCTTCAAGAAAACAAAATAAGGCACAGAAGAGACTGAAAAGGCCTCTGATATCTCTGGTTGCTCCTCTGCTTCAACCTGCAAAACAAAACCCACATAAAAAATTCAATAATAATTAAAAAAAAAAACACACTCACATAGAATTAGAAATACATATTACATACCCTGAGAAAGTGGGTCTTGGGGAAATCAGTGGAGAGATGAGAAAAGACTTGGTCCATTTGTTTCGAAGCATCACACCATGTTGCCCAGAAGTGAATGATCACTGCTTCTCCACTTTTGGTTATGTTATCAAGTTCAGCCTTTGATTTCACGTCCTTCACTGACCCACCCATCTTGTTTTGATAACCCCAGACAGAAACCACACACTTACAGAAACTTGCAGAGACACAAGACAAGTTCCCTTTCACTTTTCTTATCGACAGAAACACAGTTCTTCAAAACCTAGAACCCACCGCTTCGATTCTCTTTAATATTCTTCTATTTTATTGGTTTTTTTTTCAAACTATATTTTGACCCCCATGAGATTCAACAATCTTCAACTTCATCCCTTTATACTTAGGTTTCCTAATATAAAATCCCAAGTCCTAACCAAATGTTTGAATATTTATATTAAATAAATAACAATCCGTAATTAGAACTTAATCCTTTTAAAGGAAGTTCCTCTTTTTACAAATGCTTTGAAGGATGTATAGACAAGAAAGAGTCATAGTTATTAAACTTATGGTATTGAGCAAGAAAATTTGTGATTTGTAATTTGATTTAGATATAATTTTAAATTGAATAAAAAAAATTAATTTTAATTAATCTAATCAATTTTTTAGTAACGTAATTTTAGTAACTTAATTAAACTTGATCCAATTCTAATAGTGTAAACTTTAAGAATTTTTTAAAAAATAAATTGATATTATTTTGATAAAAATAATTAATTGAAGTTGAAGTAACCTAATTTTTTTCAATCCATTCTTAAGTTGGTCTAACTATGAAATTTTTTTTTTTTTATAGATAAGAAAGAAATTGATGAATAGTTTGTTAGAGATTATTTTTTAAAATGTTTTTTATTTAGAAATATATTTAAATAATTTTTTTTAAATATCAACACATTAAAACATTCTAAAAATATTTAAAAAAATTAATTTAAAGTAAAATAAAATTAAAATTAAAAAAAAAAAACAACTACACTCTTAGAAAGATCCGAAGTAAAAAAAAAATGAAAAACTGTAGGATTAATTGCTATCTAAAGGGACCAAAAAATACTTTTGGGGGAATCATGAGCTTTCTTATGGCATTTCATGCATCAGTATCAGTCACTGTCTATTTCTAGAGATGCCTTCTGTGGGTCCCGGATGGGTTAGTGTAGGACACGTGTAAGCATTTTATTAGAGACTGAGTGGTGTGTTGGGCTCCAGTGACATTTCCTTTGAGGATTGTGCTTGAAAATAATACATTTTAAAAGTGTTGGCAGAAATATTAAGTTAATATCTTTTTAGTATTTTTTTAATAATTTTAATATTAAAAGTATAAATAAAATTCATTTTAATATATTTTCAATTAAAAAACCTATTTAAAAAAATATTTTACATCGCAATTCTTAACACCTTTAAACTTTAAAGCCACAGATTTCTTGATGCCAGAATTTCGGACAAACATCACTCCTCTTCCTTCTTGAATAGTTCAATTCTAAACGCTCGTTAGGATTTGGTTAACCTTTTTCCAATGCCATTGGAAGTTTTCAAGCACCTCAAGAACGAAGCTAAAATCAAGAAACTATGCCACCGAATTACAGAAAACAAATGTAAAAATACTTCAAGGAATTCATCAAAAAAAATTTCCTCATTCCTTCCTTTATAACGTTTGCATGTCAACGTTTTGATAACTTGTCAACAAATGATCAAGTTATTGTCATCCTCACAAAAAATGGTGGCTGCTTCTCAAGAAACCAAATTGATTCCATGCTGCATACTATTTTTTGGCGAAACTCAAGCGCTTTGGGTTGATATTATCCAGTTGAATTAGTATTGTTCCAATATCTCCTTCAGTCCACTCGATTGATTCCTTCTCTAATAGCTTCATGATCTGCAAAAGAAAAGGGAGGAAGAAGCTATAGATTTTGTTTTCGGTCCTGGGATGATAAGTAAAACTTGAATAAGAGAATCAGCTCTCTCCCCTTCAGGGAACTACCGCTGAGTTAAGCACCCATTGGTGGGCGTAAGTATCGTTTTTGGTTCAATCTCTCAAACAAAAGACTCTTTTCACACTAATATCTCAGCCTCAATGAATCCTTAACAGAAAAGACCAAGGTTAAATTAAGGCAGTCTTACCAATCTTCTACGAGCCCCTTTCGTCACATCCCTTTTCGTAATGTCTTCCTTGTTCGACTCGATGATGACTTTGAGGTACTTGAAAGCTGATGGAAAAAAATATATCTGGATAAGATACATGACGAGAGAAAATTATGAGGGGAAAATAAAACACAATAATAGCTTACATGGGATGCCTGAAAGTAAGAGAAGGTTACTCCTCAAGGAGCGTATTGCATCTTTCGTGCCATATTCATGTAGATCAAGCAACATCTCGTCTTGTGTCTCAACATTTCTGCTCATGAATGCTTCCAAGAGATTAGAAAAAAGTAGGGAAAGAACACAGATTTACAACGCAAAGGGAATAGAAAAACCAAAGAGACACTACAAGAAATGGAAAAAAAATAATAATAGTCACTAACTTGCTTTCAAAAATCTTCTGAGTAGATTCTTCATCTACCTCATGAGCCTTGTCACGAAAAAAAAGTCCCTGCAAATACCAAGGACATTTACAACTAAACTTCTTATTTTATCCAACAGTGGCCTTCTAACAATTGAAATTGATATAACTGAGATCCCGTTAAACCCCACAGCTTAAATACATACACGACAGTTCCACTTGTAAGCATTTTCATTTTGACTATTATACTACCAATACTTATGTTGACCAGCTATATCAACCGGACACAATTTAGTTTTGATCTTGTGTTCAACTACTTGGTAATCATCCAAGACAAAAAAATTCTTATTTGTATCTCAAGTGCTGATCATGTTGCCAGTGCAAACAAAAACATGATTTATAAACAGATTTCTTCTTTGTGACAACAGTCAGAAACCATACCTCATCCATAAGTTTGTTTGCTCGCTCATAATCTCCTTTGGCAAATGCATCACCACCCTGACAAGGGACATTCATATTTTATCATGACCAGACAAAAAAGGCAATTGATACAAACCATATTGTAGATTTCTTATGCAAAAAGCCAGTCTGGCAATTAAATTGCAAAAGCCTGTAGCTATAAATTTACCTGGGCAAATATTTTTTATCAAGTTACTAAAAATCATATAAAATTGTTATAGAATCACAACAACAAAAAAATGATTCCCTTCATTAACGGGCCGGAAATGAAAATTTACACATACTGGTATAAAGGCCACTATAGTATTTGCAGCATTATAATAATAATTAGTAACCTACAGCTTTGTAATATTCATTCATTGTAGCCCGATACTCCTTCCAAGCTTTACGAAGAAGCTGGTAACTATCCTCTCCATCCTTATCTTCAACTGATGATACTACTTGGCATGAAGAAAGAGCATAAAATAGACAACCAGAAAAAAGTCAACAAACTCAATTAGCCCATATACAAAACAATATTTTTTTTAACAAAAAAACTAGTCCATAGAGTTCACACATGCTTTCCCAAAAACCATGAAGCTCCACGCGACATGATCAGACAGTTTTTGCAGCCAGTGAAGCAGCCCGTAAGCAGTTTATTACTTGTCAAATAGATTATTACTAACCCCAGCATGGTAACATATAAACATCATAGATTGTTTCTTCTGATGAAAAGAGTAAAATGTATCAGTGGTGAATGAGACCTCTTCAAAGTGCATCATATTGATATTTGAGAATGTGATATTTCAAGAAAAGAAAAAAACAGATTCATTTTGCAACATGAATCACAAGCTGCCATGTTAGGCTCAGGAATGGGCAGGCATGACCATTTATTTATGACATTCCAGAGCAACCAGAAAAAAACCTGCCATAAACTTCTTGCTCGACACATCCCTTAGATACCATCAAGCAGCAGCACTTTTCAGATTTCAGAAGGCAATTCACCATAAAATATGAAAGCAAGAATGGTGCATGTCACTGAATCAGCGCATTAATCCCATATCCCAGATGGAAACAATATTAACAGGCCATCAAACAGTTCTAACTCAAGCTACAGTGAACATATATGAAAGGAAATCGTAAGTTCCCAAATTTATACAAGAATGTTTCAGTTTCTTTGTTTTTTTCTATTTTGGTTGAAGGGGGTGGCGGAGACTAGCAAAACCAGATCTAATGTGTTGCTCGGCTCTTGATGAATGAAAAAGAAATGTAGCTGCAGCAAAACGAAATCTAGTCCATAAAAGCCAAAATATGAACTCCGAGTCCCAAATTTCTTGCGAATGAGCTACTAAGGCATCCAAGCCTACTAAATTTCTTTTTTTTAAAAAAAAATTACTTGGTTAATGAAGCTCCTTTCAAAAGAGTTCCTTACCTTTGTCATAATCTTGCTGGGAGTACACTGAATCAGCCTTGTTCTCTAAGGTAAAGTCTGTTAGAGGTTCAGCCACCGGCTCTCCATATACTATTGACCTCCGTTCAGCCTTTGTTTTTCTTCTAGATAACTCCTCAGATCTCTCAGCAGCACTAAAAAGTGCAGTCAAAACTTCATTCTGGAGGTTGTTTCTCTCTTTCCCCAGCCCAGGTAATTCTCCCCGATTTGCATTTGAAATTCTGTTTGCACAGTAGTGAAAATACAAGAAAAAAAAAATGTATTATGACGTAAAATAATCATAAGGATAAGCTGTCTTTCCCTATTTATACAGAAAGTAGCCTATAGCTTAATATAAGCTAACTATTTAACTTGCTAGAAATTTACAAGTATCATACCCTCCATGGGAACTCATCGATTGCAATTTTTTTTTACATGAAGGTCTTCCATAATTTGACTGTACATCTGTGAACTGTAAGACAATATTGCAAGAGGAAAAGGATATATATTAAGAATGTTGTTACTGCCCTTAAATTGGAGAAAAACCCTTAATTTCAACGACGATGATGTGAACTGTATAAAAAAATACAAACTTATCCAACAATTGACTTCGCCTAATTTCTCAAAGTCTCAAGTTAACTAAAAACAAATACCAACTAGCAGTTTCACTGTAAAATATAAATCAAATGGGACATACAATGATCTCCACTAAAAGAGTAGTTTTCTAAACATGCTAACCTTTCCAGTGGAACTACCTACATATTTGTTACTTTTGTCCGAAATCACTCCTGACAGATTGAGTAGTTCCTCCATGCTCTGAAAGGTGCAAAAAGAAAGGAAAATTCATAAGTGCTTACTAATGTAGATGATAAATTCATATCAATTGAGAACAAAACTAAAACGTGCAGTATCTTAATGAATACTTCATTGGGCACATTAACTATAAAAGGTTAACCCTTGTTCGTCAGATATGTTCAAACATCAATCCATAGAGGAAGAGCAAACTTCACCGGTAGAGACATCCTACTAAACAGAAACAAAGTTGTAGCATGACTATGCTGGTAACACTCACGTAGTTAGTTTGAGAAACGTTGGGTATTTCCAGATACATTCCACCTTATAATGCCCTCCCTATAAAGATCCTCAAAATTACATAAACTTTCATAAGGTAGCCGTACTTGTGGGCATGATAGCATACTAAAAGAATGGCTTATAAGTCTGAAATAGCAAAACACTTAAATAGTTGCACAAATTTTAGGGTTTATTGAAGATTTCAGGATGTAATCACAAATTCAACATACTAAAGCCCAAGCCTTGCAGCTCAAAACTCTACCCCACTTTCTGAAGGCCTCTGTTCTATGTCACCATGAGTCAATGATGCCTTTTAGTCCCTCTCAGTTAACTAATATATAGTGCTGAACTGCCAAAAGTATCTAATTCTGATTCTTGGCAAGCAAGAAATGCCAACCCAAAGCATGTCTGGCCTTTAAAAGCAACTTGAATTAACTAGCAACAAGTGCAGTCAAGATCTGGTTTTGAAAAAAATTGTGACTGTATTGGTAGAAAAGAGGGATTTGGTAAAAAATCAAAATAGTCCTTGATCATGAAAGAGGATATCATGCATACCTTTTGCATATCATATCCACATGCATCTGCACATTCAACATAAAACCTGATTAGAGATCTTGCTAGTTAGTCATTTACATTTAGTAATGCAGGATGAAATCCATCAAGAACTAATCCTGCATCCCATGTCAGATTTAATTTGTTATTTTACTAAATCTTTATGTCAATTATGAAATTATACAGAATAGGTTACATAATCATACAGAGTAGATCTCATATTTTATTATAGAAAATTTCATCAAGTTAAAACAGATTCCACTCATTCAAGATATTTTTTCAAGGTAGAAATTATGAAACAGCCAATCTTAGATTCTCTTTATTAGGGAACATGTTTCACATCAATATGATTGACAGAGAGGACAAGAAGCAACCACAACAGATCGTAAAGATTTGAAGCATTGTTTACCAAGAACTTGTTGAATCACGCCCCTTTCCAGCTGGAAGCCATCTCCTAGCATGTTGAATAAAAAATCTTCCATATCCTTGTGCATATGGTCATGCTTTGATGGGGTTTGTTTGGGTTCTTCTCCCCAAAGTTCAGACATTGGGAACTCCTGTGCATCCAATTTCAATGGTTTGGTTGCCACACAAGAGCTATTGGCCACTGGCATGGATGTAATGTAACTTTTACCGAGAACACTTGAAACAGTTCCTCCTGATACCGGATGCCATTTTTGCTTTACAGTTTTGAACTTTTCATTTGCATCACACTTGTTCTTCGGAATATAATCATTGGATGACTCAGAAGATTTTTTATTCTCCATTGCCTCTCCAATGGATGAATGACTTGAAGAGGTAGAGGAACTTCCCTCCATATCTAGCAGGATTTGAACAGAAAAATCTGCATTTCGGCCTGCTTTGCAATAAGCAGAAGCTATTTGTTCAAGAGAAAATTCAGAACCAAATGCTTCAAGCAAGCCCTTCAAAGCCTTTTCCTCATCATCGCATTTCAATATGTTTGAAGCAGATACTTCCATTTCAATACACTATTAAAAGAAAGATGAAAGAAAACATTCAATGCACAATTTAGATTTTTTTTACTGGAGCAAGGAGATCATTTAAATATCCACACAAACCATATCTGAGAGGAATTGAGCGATATCCCTCACCAAAACAGCACATAAATACACCAGAAAGAGAAAAAAAAAATGTCTGACACTTAATTCAGTAAAATGCAAACCCACATCACATGCTTACTACGGGCAAGACATGCTGACTTCCCATTCGCATACACCCATGAATTGTTTTTCACCAAACATCTAAGCAATAACAAAAATAATTGCAAGGCATTGAATTCATATGGGACAACAAGGAAAGAACAAAAAAAAATACTATAATCAAACAAAGCAATCAAAATGAAGGTACTACTTGCAGAAAGGCATTTAACGAGGGTGAGTCATCATAAAGAATAGATTTAGGAGAAAAATGCTCCATAACACATAGAAAAAACTATTATACTGACAAAAAGGACTAGTCGAGAGAGAAGCAAACCTTTTACCTGGATACAAAACCGTCCCCCAAATAATGCAGTCGATATGTTCAACCAAATGTCAATGACCAAGCAAATTGCAATCAAGATGCAGCAGAAGTAGTGAAACCAATCAAAAGATCTATAATTTATATTCAATAACTGGCCTCTCTATTAAAGTAATCAAATCTTAATTTCAAAGCTATTAAATTTAAAATAGAACTGGATTTGAGTTCCTACAGAAATAAACATATGCATGGGAAACATTTCCAGTTTGTTATTGTTTCTTAAGGACCTGAAACACTTAAGGAAAAATCGCAATCATACAAGATTAAATTCATATGAACTAACCAAACAAGACCCACATTATTGGAACTAAAAGAAGCCAATAATAATAGATTAAAAAAAAGTATAAAGGAAGGGCATTGCAGAAGTATTACAGAGGCTGTGCCTAGGAATTCAACTTTCAAAGCAAACCCTGTTTGTTTACGCGTTCACGCCAAGTTTTTTTTTTTTTTCAAATTATTTTTTTTTACTTTTATCAAATATATTTTATTTTGATATGTTTACTAAAAAATCAATTTAAAAAACAACCGATATCATAACATCATCATGCATTACCTTAAACTCGTGCCAAAAAAAACTATTGAAGCAATGAAAAGGAACGAAGAACTGATAACAAACCAGCAAAAAGAAACCCCATTTCCCCAAAATGAATAATCCATGATCAGATTACAATAAAATTATGCGTCGAACAATCTAAAGATCCACACTTCATATCCAAGAACCAGTCTTTGGCTAATAAGATAATTAAATCTGATCAAAAGCATTTAAATATACATTCACAAGTCACCAAAAATTCAAATTCCAACAGAAATAAAAGAAAAAACACTTACTTTCCCCAAAAGAAACCATTTTTACAAAATCAACAACTTAAACCCAATGAAGGTTTCTACTTTCTAAAGAAAAAGAACTGGAGTAACTCACCAGGGAGGTTCTGGCGGTGAAAACTTGTAGAGGGAGGTATGGCTATTGGCTTTGGGAGGTTGGCGGTTTGTGTATGGTTTGGTTTTTATATACAAAGAGAAATGGAAAATTTATGTTATTATTGATTAAATACTGTTTTATTTATTTATTTATTCTGAGTAAAAACAAAATGATTGCCTTTTGGCGCTCAATTGCTTTGCTGAAAGGTA
>Ga0325405_1002160_pt1 | contig 20210 bp, 12 predicted proteins | sample PopdelMetagenome_21_FD_205663 | JGI IMG/M metagenome (GOLD analysis project Ga0325405, IMG submission 205663) | Populus deltoides microbial communities from Bellville, Georgia, United States - Xylem-Control-R2 | ecosystem: Host-associated > Plants > Phyllosphere > Stem > Wood/Secondary xylem...
AATTTTTACATAAGTTTCTAGACATGCTTTTATACATTGGATTAAGATTTTAATTCAATTGAAGTTCGGGAAGGAATTATTTCAGAGGATCGAAGTTAATGGACGAATCTTGTCAAATCTGTATATCTAGACCTTCATCCACTGTTTGAGCTATATCTATATCTTCAGAAATAATTCTGATGAGATTTCAATTGGGTTGGAAAGTAGGCATCCATACCTTTCCGGTGATATATGGTATGCATGCTAATTCATTCAAATAAGAGAGAACAACATGTTTGAAGTTAGAATCAAAATATGTTAGGAATGTGCATCGGAGAAACATTTTTTCATTGTATATTATGGATTCCAGTCAATACAAAGGTTCATTAATGCTCTTGGAAATATGTGTGGAAGCTATTGACTTACTTATTTTACAAGGATTTTAAGTCAAATAAAAAGACATTTATGGTAGCAATTATTATCCATAGCTCGTAAGGATTCCATGTTTAATATGTAATATATATGGTGGCAAGGAGGCTTAAGATTGTTTTGTTGTTCTTTTACTTATTTTACAAGATTTTCTAACACATCAAGAAGACTAAGATGAGGCAATTTAATGTTGAATATTATTAGCTTTGGAATTTATTCTAATTTGGGTTAGTTTTGACCCATTAGATATTGTTTCAGGGTTTGTTTCAGTATTAGACTTATGTCAGTTGATTACTAGATAAGATTCATTGGCTTTCAACCTAAAAGGGATCCATTAGGGTTATTTAGAGGGGACTATATATTGCTTTTATGGCGGTAAGTTTTGGCATCTATGATGATTTGAATAAACAAGATTTTTCCTTTGTTTTATGTGTTGCAAACAACCTTTTTTTACAAGGATAAAGATCGCACACCGACTTATCAAAGATTAACTGACTTTGTGGTGTCATTCGTATGCTTCAGTTTCTTTAGGGGGTTATCTCTAGGACTAAGTTCTTTTCTCAATATCTTTAGTTCTTATATACGGTGTTATCTCTGGGTCGGAGTTTCAAACATGATATTAGGCTTTTTTAGGTTGGTTTTCAATTTCATTATGGGTTGCGTGGCCACATGATTATGAGGTTCACATCACTTAGACTATTAAATTGGCGTATTAGATTTCAAACTATTATTTTCTAGCAAATTAAATCTATAATCCAAATAGAGAACAAAGTTTGACTATTAGTCTTACAATTTAATCTAATAGGAGGAGTTAATTTACTAAAAAAATATTTAAAGGATATAATAGACCAAATTATAACCTAAGCTTTGTCTTACCACTACCCTAATAGTTTAGGTTAAAACATACCATTAAATAAAAAATATATATATAGGGAAACAATATTGAACTTTTAAAACCAAATGAACTAATTATTTTTGTTTACAATCACAAACTAAATAATTTTTTTTTTGAAAACTACTATTGTTTAAAAGAAAAATTAGTAAAATAACATAGCTTGAAAATGTTTTAGTGAAATAGCACAATTTGTTATATGTTGCATTGAGAAACATGATATTTCAAAGAAATTATTAAAGGGATGACATAACTTACAATAAAGAGTGAGGAGAAAGGAGAGAAAGAAAAAAAAATTACACTAGAGGCATATTGAAGCTCAAATTATGACACAACTAGCATCATCGGAAAGATCTTGAAAAGAAGAATTCAAAGACACCAAGGAAGATCAATAATGGTGACCGAAGTGGGCCACACTCTTTATCTAAAGCCAAGTGGAAAATTACAATGAGGAGAGATGAGAGATAAAAAAAAAAAGAAAAAGACCCCGAAAGCACATTGAACTTTTGATTATAACACCACTGGTACCATAAAAAAGATTTCGATGAAATGAATCTAATGACACTAAGAAAGATCATTAATAGTGATAGTGAGCCATACTCTTCATCCAAAGGTAAACGAGCAATTACAATGAGGAGAGAGGAGAGAGAGAAAAAGCAAAAAAGAAAGAGACTTTAGTAGAAAACCAAATCTTTGATGATAACACCACCAATACCATAAAAAAATATCTAAATAAGATGAACCTAATTAACACTAAGAAAGATCATCAACTTTGACTGGAGTGGGTGTCATATGTCGCCCAAAAGCAAGTGAGCCACCTGCTGTGTACAACCTATTTTCATAATTGTTAGTGACATTTCTAGGTGTTGTTGGATTCATTACTAGAAAATTGACAAATAACAATGGAATTACCAACAGGAAATATTCCATTGATAATGCCAGATAAAAATAGTGACAGAACATACCCGTTGGACATTACTAACTAAAATAGTTATCAAATATACGTCGTTAGTAATTGTTGATAGAATTTTTGATGAAATAAAAATAATTAAAAAATCAATAAGTATTCCATTGATAACTTCAGCAATATGACATCATTATTTGTTGATGGAATTATCGATGTAAATATTTCATTACTAGTTTTCATAAAACTTTTTATTGGTAATTTTAAAATTCAATGAGAATGAATCAATGAGTATGATGATAAACGCAATGAGAATGAATCAAGATTATTTAGATGAAAGATCAAGTGTAGATGAAAAACCAAATATAGATATAACTAGGTTTATTAAACTTTTGCAAGATTTTGATGAAAAATTATGAGATGAGTGCACAAATCACAGTAAATTGTTGATCATTGCACGAGTGTTTACTATTAAATGAAATTATGAGTTAAGTAAGGCCAGTTATGACAACATCATTAAATGATCGAAAAACATTTTATCTGAAGAGAATATGTTGAATGATAACTTTTATGTTGCAAAATGCATAATGAAACCTTTGGCTTAAAAAAAATGATATGTGCCTAAGATTTTGCATGTAGTACTATAGTGAAGATATAAATTTTACCAAGAACAAAACTTATAGATATGCTCGATATAAACCCAATACCAATAGAGGAAGGAAACTTATCACATATAAAAAATTAAGATACTTCCCAATCACTCTTAGACTGTAAAGGTTATTTATGTCTCTAAAAACTATTAAGCACATGACATGATATGACATTCTTCACATGATATGAAAGATGGAGTCATGATGCAACCTTTTGATAGTAAAACTTGGAAGTAGTTTAATAAGGTAAGAGATAATATGATTCTCTTACAATGGTTACCTTCTACAACACCACAACTTAATAGAGTTTCTAGAAGGAGAAATCATACGTTATTATATATGATACGATCCATTATAAGTTATGCAAACCTTCCATCTTCTTTTTGGGGCCATGCTCTTTAAACTACATCTTACCTTTTAAATAAAGTTTCATCAAAACTATTGATAAGATCCTATATGAGATATGGAATGGTAAGACACCAAACTTATCATACTTAGAGACTTGAGGATGCGATGCTTATATAAAGCGTATAATATCTAAAGAGCTAGGAGCTAAGTCAAATAATTTAAGTTTGTTGGATATCTAAAAAAATCAGTTTAATATAATTTCCACCATTATGTTGAGCAAAAGGTGTTTGTCTCAAAATATGTTACTTTTTTAGAGAAATAATTTGTTCTTAAAAGTTACAATGAGAGGAAAATATAGCTTAATGAAGTTTAAGAACCACAAACTAACATTCAAATAGAATTATAGCTTGAGGCTATAATATTTGATGCTCAACTTGAAACTTAAAAAGCACAAGAATTAAGTAGATCTAGTAGGACACATCATGCACCATTAAGATATCAACTTCTCATGGAGGTTGATGATGATAAGTTGCTTATTCTTCATGAGCTTACTAACTACAATGAAGTAATATCTAATTTTAATTATAAAAAAATAGCTTGAAGCAATGAAATCTTAAATGGATTCCATGTAGACCAACATATGTTTGGTTGATCAACCAAAAGGAATAAACCCCATTGGATGTAAGTGGGTCTTTATGAGAAAAACATACATGGATGAAAATATACAAATGTACAAAGTTAGACTAATTGCCAAAGGTTACAGACAAAAACAAGGGGTTAACTTTAATGAAACCTTCTCACCGATAGCTATGTTAAAATCTATTAGGATTTTACTTATTATGGCTACATGCCATGATTATGAGATTTGACAAATGAATATCAAAATTGCATTCTTGAATGGGAATCTTCACGAAGATGTATATGATACAACCTAAAGGTTTTGAATTTAATAAATTTAGCAATAAAATATGCAAGCTACAAAAATCTATTTACGGATTTAAGCAAGTTTCAAGGAGTTGGAATATCCATTTTGATGAGATAATCCAATAGTTTAATTTTATTAAAAATATGGATGAACCTTGTATTATAAAAAAGTTAATGGGAGTGGAGTTTTTTTCTTAATATTTTATGTATTTGATATATTATTGATAGGAAACAATATTTCTTTACTCCAATCAATACAAATCTAGTTGTCCAAGAATTTTTCTATGAAAAAAATGGGAGAAATAACCTTTCTATTGGGAATAAAGATCTAAAAAGATAGATCTAGAAGGTTGCTTGGATTATCTCAATCCATGTATATAGACAATTTGCTAAAACAGTTTAACATTGAAGAATCTAACATGTAAAATTTGAGAATTTTATAAATTTATTTGACCCGCGATTCCTTTCTGATATGAATCTGATCTGTTATGACATGTTTTAATCCTAACCTTGGTTACTATAACAAACAATCTCCGAATAAGCTCAAATTAAGACTCCTAGAACCAATATATAAAATTTGAGAATTTTCTAAATTAGTTTGGTTTAAATTCTCCCTTGTTTGTGTATTGTAGCATATTCGATAAAAATAAATTTTGAACATTTTTTTTTACTCTTTATACTATTGATATATTCTGAGATAACAACAAAATAAAATAAAATAAAACCTTTTGTTTAGGATCCTTAAACACAAGCTACTAAGCTCTAGACATGAAATAATCAAAAACCAAATCAAAGAGAGCTAAACCTAAGGAACTTAAAACTAACAATAAAAAAAAAATAAAGGATATAACCTAATTTTTGGAGCTTAGCTTTGATACCAACTGATGCAAACCTCTTGTTTACGTGGTCAAGCAACCTTTAACGAAGTAGATAACAATTCAGGAAGCTAAAAATCAGGTTTGATAGAATCTTGACCTAGAGGTAACCCTATACCTAAGAACCAAAGTATTGGAAAAAGACTTGAACAAATAGATAACCTTGTATCTAAGAACTTTAAGTATGTGAATGAAACCACAGAGCCAATTAATCTTCAATAAATCAGTATATGATCTTTGTCCCTGTATAGAAAGGTTGTTTTGCCACAAACAAACAAAAGAAAAATTCGTGTTTATTCTCCAACTTGCTGTTGAAATTTGCAGATAAAAAAATAATATAGTCTCCTATAACTAACCCTAATTGACCTCTTTTGAGTTGCAAGCTAATGAGTATAAACTAGTAATCAACTTCTATAAGTTTAATAATGAAATAAGCCTCTAAATAATGTCTAATAGGTCAGAACAAACCCAAATTAAAAAAAATATTCAACATTAAATAAATAAATAAATAAAATAGGATAATAAAAATAATTTTTATGCCAAAAATCCTCCATGTAGTCCAAATCTTCAATTTTCACATATTATTGGCAGATTTTCAATCTTGACTTCAAATACATCGTTCTCTCTTATCTATATGAATTAATGAGGATACCATATATGGTTGGGTGGTTTGAGATATTTAGTTTCTAGACCAACCTGAATCGTAGCAAACTTTCATTTGTAGCTCTAGATATGTCTCAAATAGTATACAAAGGTCTAGTTTGTCAAATTTAATAGGATTTATCTAGTAACTTAGACCATTTGGAATAATATATTCTCAAATTTCATTTGACCTGAAATTTTATCAAAATATAGTTTCATTTGTCTAGTATCTCCTTGTAAAATTTCAGCTCGTTTCGATGTATGGTTTGAGAGAGATGTCTAATCTTGCAAAACTTGTCAGCAAACATATTAAGGTCAAATTTGAACCTGACTTAGTTCGTATCAATTATCCTAAAATAATATATGTGATTTTATTTAAGGAGAAAATTGATATTTTGTCATTTATAAGGTTTTGAGGTTTCTCTATAAATAAAATGTCATGTCTTTTATTTTCTAAGGTAAGTATAATATTTAAAACATAAAAAAGAGCTAGCACTTTAAGGTATAATATTTTCTCTCTCCTAAAAGGATTTAAGAGATTTTTTACTGGTGGTTCATATGAATTACTGTTAGAGGCTAGATATTTGGATAACTTGTAGTTTGCAATAACCCAGCTTTGAAACAAATATTCAAAGCTAAAATAAATATATGATCTTTAGGTAATTTTTGCATAAATCTTAAACAACTCCAGATATGTCTAACATGATTCTTGGCACTTCTAAGAAATTTTAAATTTACCGTTTCTATTGTATGTATGTGTTCGGAAAACCCAACAGCATAGAGTGTAACTGTTGACATCCTATTAGTTACTCTAATAGGCTCACTTAAAAAAAAAAAAAACAAACACATGAGAGAGAGAGAAGATTATATTCAGGACCCATAAAAAATGTTTAATTGATAATAAATTAAATTATTTAAATTATTTAATTTTATTTTATTTAGAATTATGATTTCTATTTCAGGAAACTTATTAGGGAACCTAATGGGTCACATACATAAGAACCATTAATCAGAAATTAAAATGAGATGATTAATCAAGTGTGACTTGATTGTAAATAAATTTTAGAAATTAAAGCCTAAAATGTAATTAATATAAGGAATTACAATTCTAGACTTAAAAAAAAATCAAATATGGACTTGAATAAATAAATTTCTAAAATTATTATAAAATAATATGAGTGATATTATTTAAGGGGTAAATTGATATTTCACCATTTATAGGGTTTTTAGATTTCCCTATAAATAGAATGTTATGTCTTTTATTTACTAAGGTAAGTATAGTACAATATAAAAATATCTAAAACACAAAAGAAAAGAGCTAACACTCTAAGGTATATCAATCCTTCTTTTTTAAAATGGTTTAAGAGTTTTCTCACTAGTAGTTCATGTGGATTATCATTAAAAGCTGAATATTTAGACAGTTTATGGTTTGTGATAGCCTAACCTTGAAACAAATATTCAAAGTTGAAAAGAATATAAAATCTTTAAGTAATCTTTGCATAAATCCTAAATAACTCTAGATCTGTTTAATAGGATTCTTGAGACTCCTAAGAAATTTTAAATTTACTGTTTCCGCTGCATGTATGTGTTTTGAGAAACCTAACAACATTAAGTATAACTAGTAACATCCTATTAGTTTTTCCACCGAGCTCACTTTAAAGAAAAAAAAAGAGAGAAAATTATATCAATGACCCATAAAAAAGTGACAAGTATATCTCCACTTACGACTTCTCTCTCATCTTTGTACTTATCTCTTTTTTTAAAGTGGGCTCATGATGTAACTAATATGATGCCATCAGTTTCTCCCTGAGCTCCATAAAATTACTTCGACAAGAGAGTGCACTAAGAATTCTAGGAATTAAAGCTTAAGAAGTCGAGAATTTCTTTTGTGTTATTTAATGGTTTATGAATGTTTATATAGCCATAAACCACACTAACTTACATTAAGATAATAGTAAAATGGGAAAATACTATGATATCTAATTTAATAATAATCATTTAAGGTTACACCTCTTAATGGATGGAGATCATTACTAAATAAGAATGTTGTTGTTATGTAGGCCATCTACAGGATACAAGCATCTAGAATAACATCCATAATATTGTTCTATGAGTATGGTGTTCTATGAGTATGGTTAAGACAAGGGAACATGAGAGTATTTAATGCTATATATCAACTTATAAAGAGTAGGTAAAGTGATATAGGGCTAAGCTTATTTTCCTTACCTTGAAACCTTAAGTAGATTTGTGTCCAAGTTTGTTTTCTTAAGTGTGCTTGTCACTTTGGATAGGTGAGTTTGAGTTTTATTATTAGATTTTGTGGAGATCCTATATCTATTTTAGAGACTAATTGATTGTGAGATAGTTAAGTCAAGTAAGTTCCTTGAAAGTTTTGTCACCCGTTAAGGATCTAATAAGATATTGGGCCACATGACATATCTAAGCTTAAAGAGGTACAATATATTTTCTGGCTATGGACCTTAGATATCTATCATTATCATTCATTTCATTACATATAAACTTATATAAAATAGTTATTTAGTTGATTGTTATATATTAGAATAAAATGTTTTTTTAGTTAAATTTCAACCACTCACAATCTAATTGATGAATTTGTAAAAAATATATAAATGTTTTTATGAAAAAAATATGTTTTTGGACCTATGGTAAAATTTATTTTATAAAATATTTTTTATTTCAAAATATATTAAAATAATATTTTTTTTAATATTAACACTAATAAATAATTCAAAAATATAAAAAATTAATTTAAAGATAATTTTTATTTGAAAATCTTTAACAGCATAATTAGAGGGGGCATTGAACAGCATGGCAGTTTGGGGTGAATGATTCGAAATTGATCTGATCATTTTTCCTTCCAAAACATGAAAAGAAAAAGGTTTGCAAGTGAGCAAATTTCCTCCTTGTATTTTATTTATTTACTCCGTATTTTATTTATTTATTTATTATTATGGGCTAATAATTACAAGATTAGCTTTGATAGATTGGAAATCTATCAGCGGAACTCCCTCTCACGTTAACAACTTTTTTTCTCTGACACCCCCCAAAACACACGTAAATGTGGTGTAGATCGGCCTCTTTCATCCTGGACAAACAACAAAGCGACACCGTTCCCCGTCAACGCAATCCCCCCGACACTCTCACTCTCCCATCCCCACCACCTCTCTCCATGGCCGATGCTCTCCAAAACCCCAACCCCCGAAACAACATCTCCGCTTATTACCAGACACGCGCCGCCCACCACGCCGTGGTCACCAGCGACTGGCTCGCCCAGGCCCAGGCTGCTATCGGCCATGACCTAGACGACGCCCCGGAGACTAATGTTTTAACTGTCGCTGGAAAGCCGTTTAGTGTGATTGATGAGTTCAATAGCTGGAGGAAGCAGCCTGAGTTGGCGGAGGCTGTGGCAGCGATCAGGGCGCTTGCCGCCGTTATCAGGAATTGTCAGGCTACTACTATGATGGAGCTTGAAATTGAGCTTAAAAAGGCCTCTGATTCGCTTAAAGTGAGTGTAATTTTGTTGCTTCTTAAGAGTTTTGTTTGATTTCATTTGGGGCTAATTGTGATTTAATGATAAAGTTTTGATTTTGAATAACAATTATGTGCATTAGGGTTCTTCATTTTTGTAATAAACAATGATTTTTAATTAGAGTATTATTATTAAATTCACGAAGAGGATTTTTTTTTTTTATTGTTTGGTCTTGATGATTTAACCTATCTGTTGTGTCCAGTCATCGGACAGAACCTCGATATCTTTGACAGCAGGTTGTGATCTGTTCATGCGATATGTGACTAGAACTTCTGCTTTAGAATATGAGGACTTTAATTCAGCTAAATCTCGGTTGATCGAGCGTGCGGAGAAGTTTGGGGAGATATCTTACAAGGTATTTTAGCAAATCACTGCTAGATGTTGCAATGATATTTCTATTAGGTTGTTTCTATATGCCATTTATGCCAATATTGATAGTAGAAAGACTTCTTGTTTAATATTGCAGGCACGTAGGATCATTGCCATGCTTAGCCAAGATTTTATCTTTGATGGTTGTACGATTTTGGTGCATGGTTTCTCCAGAGTTGTGTTCGAAGTTCTGAAAACAGCAGCTCAAAGTAAAAAACTCTTTAGAGTTTTCTGCACAGGTTTTGTTTCTGAACACTCTTGTATCTGCTTAGAGTGTCCCTATCTTACTTAAAATTACCCTGAACATTTACTCTCTAAAATGGGCTCAAGTTTATAACTTCCATATTGCATTTTTTCTTATGACTATTTGCTTGGTCAAAAGCATGTGTAGAATAGAGGGAAAAAATCGTATTGCCCATTCCCTAAGCATGGTGCTGGGCTCAAGAAAGGAAAATGGCACTGCTCATTTTACATATAAGTACCTACTTTGTTTTTAATGAATAGCTCCTCTTTCTTTGGCCTTTTATTTTGAGACCAACCTTTATTTTTATATGGTTCTATACTGGGTTACATGTTCACTAACTTTTCATACTTGTAAATTGCAGAGGGAAGGCCTGATAGGACGGGCTTACGGTTGTCCAATGAGCTGGCCAAGCTTGATGTTCCTGTGAAACTCCTTTTAGACTCTGCTGTGGCATATACAATGGATGAGATAGACATGGTATTTGTCGGAGCAGATGGAGTGGTTGAAAGTGGAGGTATAATCAACATGATGGGAACATTCCAGATTGCATTGGTTGCACACAGCATGAATAAGCCTGTTTATGTGGCTGCTGAAAGCTATAAGGTATGCCAATCTGTACCTTTAGGGTTATATAGATAGATAATCACCCAACTTATCTCATTGGCAATAAACCAGCTGCAGCCAGTGCATAGTTTGAAACTGTATTTTATCATCAACAGAAATTTAAATAGGAATTTGCCTACGGGTTTGTTTTTTTTTTTTTTTTGACTTAATGATAGTTACATATTGATACTCTCCTTTTCAGTTTGCTCGTCTCTATCCATTGGACCAGAAAGACATGGTTCCTGCTTTACGCCCGATTGATTTTGGGGTGCCCATTCCATCAAAGGTTGAGGTTGAAACATCTGCTCGGGACTATACTCCTCCGCAGTATCTTACTTTACTCTTCACTGATCTTGGTGTACTGACTCCATCTGTAGTCAGTGATGAACTCATTCAGCTATACTTGTAGTCTGTGTTTGAATGTAATTTTGTTTGAATTGTTTTAACGTAGCTACTGATCACATGGCTAGTTTTTAACATAGTGCATGTTGGATGCCCGTGTATTCTATATATATAATTTTTTTGACAATTTTGAATTCAATCAAATAACATTCAAGTCAAGTCTGGACAGGCAAAGTTGGATCCTTTGTGAAATTTTCTAGATGAGGTGAATTTGGTGATCAAGAGCAAATGCGACCAAGCCCTTCTGATAGAAGAGTTGCAACCACAAAAATTTTCTTGAGCTAAGGTTTTTATTTTGAAGATTATCATATTATCTCTTTGTGGAATTTCTTCTAAAGATATATTTTTACAGGATGGAAATAAAGTTTGACTCTTGGTAAAAGTGATGGAATATTTTTTTTTAGTTTATTTTTAGAGATCCATCTACATGCCCTGATGCTTTGTGCTCTTTCTTTATTACAAGCTTTTGTGAACTTATCATCAAAGTAAATAACTAACCTACTCGTTAACATACAAAATTTCTATCCATTCATTTTAATAAAAGTAAAATTACAGGGAGGTAAAAACTTCAAAGGGTTGACTGACACAATTCCTCAATAGTTAATAAGTTTATAAAGTAATGGAGATTTTTGCTGTATTTTTTAAAAACCTGAACGGAATTCTGGTCAAATGTTTATAGTTTCAGAAGGTCTATAATTTATTGATACTTCAAGAGTTGTTGCAAGAGATGATTCTTGTTTTATCCTTTTGTTTGAAGTGAAAAGTTAATTTCTCCATGTGTTTTACATAATTGGGAAAAAAATGAGCAAAATTGGGTAACGGTTTCCAAGCCTCCATTACTTTTCTTTTGTTCTTTCATCAGGTGAAGACAGTTTTTCCTGCCCCAAAAAGACAATTTGCCTCATCATGTGGTGTATCATACTGTCTTGGTGTGTAGTAGTGAGCCCAGCAACACATGTGATTATCAGCGCTAGTCATCATGGACAACCCTTATGCGAGGAATACCCTTAAAGATAAATCATGACTCTTCTTTTCACGAAGCTTGTAAAACTGGGATTGGGATTATTTGCAGAAATGACAAGGGGAAGAAGGTGATGGCAGGGCTGCCCGATGGTGGTGTTGTTATTATGCTCTTCATTGGGAAGCCATGGCAGTACAACAGGCGGTGATTCTAGGGAGCCAAATCAGGTCATCGTGGAAACAGACTCTTCCCCGTTGGTGAAGGCATTTGAATTTGAGCAGGATATTGAATTGTGTGATTGGTAAATCAGAACTATCATAGGAGACATGAAGCTGTTGCTCACATGCTGTACTAATTTAGCAGTAATTCTTAGATATTTTAGTTCGATCATTAAATACAATTGAACTTATCTGCTGTTAATTATGGATTTTCTATTTTCTCTTGTTATCACCAAAACACCGAGCGTGAATTACTAGTGTAGAGAAGAAACAAATATAAAGGAAGAGCAGCCACCTCACTAACAAAATCTTGTGTTAATGGGGGCTTTCAGTATGTTTTTCTATTGTTTCAATATACAGGGGACACCGTCAAGAGGCTTTCCTAGCTGTTCCTTGCCAGGTATCAAATTTTGGAATTGAGAACATATTAACAAAAACTAACTGTACTGTAAGGGGATTTGAAATTCAATAATATTATTATTGGGATAATATGGTCTTTTTGTAAAGTCCATTATTATTATCAAATTAGTCAAGTATAACTTTGTCTTTTCATATTTTTTAAAGCACGATGAAATAACTAAATTATTGTTAAAAATAAAAACTTATTTAACTGGCATTCAAGGGTTTTTTTAGTATATTCATCCTGGTTCTTTTTAGTTATAATCAAGTTGATTTAGAGAATACTTGGTGTTTTAATAAATAGAAAACATAATTTAAAAATAAAAAATGGCTGGTGAGGGTGGGAGGCGCCCATGATCTTTTGACAATTTGTGTGGCGTCACCTGGGGTCCAAACGACAGCTTTTGGGACAACATTGAAAGCGTCGAGGTGTCTCCTTTCACATGGGACGATGCATGTCATCGTTTATGCATGAGGTTCACACTGATTGTTAAAGTTTTCACACAAAATTATTTTTTATTTTATTTTGGTTTTTTTCGCTAAATAACTGATAATTTTCATCACTAATAACACAATTTTTTTTCTTTTAATTGTATTTTTTTATTTCTCAATTGGGGATTTACACGATTTATCACGGCCCGACATTTCACATACCAATTTATTACTTTATTTCATTTGAGATTTAAACTAATTTATTGAGGGATTTCACCTTTAATCATAATTTTTTTTTTCATTTTATATTTATTAATTTTTAGTTGAAGATTACCCTATTGAACACTAGTTTACAATTTTAGGTTGGGGGTTTACAACATGTGTTTTAATTTTTTGGGCCTTTTTTGTTGATTATTTTTTTTTATTTCATCTTTCTACATTTAGATTGTTAAGAATTGACCATCATTATATTTTTCAATTTGTTTTCTATGAGGTTGGTCTAACCTCACGACTCAAATTGCGAGTTTGCCAAATTAGCTTGAGTTGACTTTAGGTGCTTTATCTTGTTATTTTTATTTAATTTTATCATTTAATATTAGGTTATTTTGAAATTCAACTTTGTAATTTTTTCTCTTTTGACAGTCTTTTCATCTGATCATTATTATCACATTTTCTTTTAAAATTTAGTCCTTATACTATCATATAATTAAACAAAACTATCTTATTAGATCTAATATGGTCTATGATCTAGTCATGTTTTTTTCTTTTTCTTTAAAACATGTTAGTAGCACTTGAACATCATTATTTTACATTACAAAAAAAATCAATCTAGACAGAATTTATTATTACATATGCATCATATCCTTCACAAAACACTATTTACCATAATAGTGTTGTTTTTTTTCCTTTTTTTTTATTTTTGTTTTTCCAATTTTACCTTTTAACAATCCAATCCTCTTCTTTTTCTACATAGTTTTTTTAATTTATCTTTTAATATTAGGTTGTTTTTTATAATTATGCTTCATAATATTTTTTGATTTTTTTCTATTAAGTTATTTACCGGTCTCATAGATTTAATTTTTTTTCTCGATTTCAACATTATTTCTATTGGAAGTAGGGTTTCATGATTTCTTAATTTGTTTTCTATAAATTTATAATGATCTCATGATTTAAATCACAAGTTTGACATGTTAACCAGGGTTGACTCAGGTCTTTTTTTTGGTTATTTTTCTAATTGATTTTTTTTTTAATTTTACCCTTCATTAACGATTTAAGTTATTATATTAGAAAAAACTAAAGTAGGGGATACATATTTGCCATTGGAATTGTCATAATTTGTCTATCCGTTTCTGTTGTTGTTTTTAAGCACAACACTAGGTTTATGCAATGCAATATATTCCAGAAAAAACTATGGTCATTGTTATTTGCCTCTTACTTGATTTTCATGCTCTCCTTACATTAGCCCCACTTCGTTTCCTATATATATTCCTCTTTTCCTATATATATATATATATATATATATATATGATAATGACCTATACTGGAATTCGCAGGTACTTTTTAGATATCCATGAGGTGGGAGATTATAAAAAAAAAATCCCACCGAACATACTGAAGGATTTCAAGTAATCTTTAATGTTAATGAATAATTAAATAAAAATAAAAATTAAAAACATGAAATCCAAAAAGTTTAAAAGACCACCTTTCAAATATTATTGAGATAAGAGATCATTACTAAATAGTGCTAAAATGTTGGAGGATAATTTTTTTAATATTTGTTTATTAATTAATTATTAAAAATCAAACTAACCATGAAATTTGAGAGGTTTGGAAGATGGATTTTCAAAAAGTTCTTGAAATGAAAGACGACTTTAGGATCTTACAAATGTGTTGGAGGATTCCAGCATTTTTGTTTTTTCGAAAATGACAAAGTGTGAGTTTAGGAAATCAACAAAACACTAAAAGAGAGAGGATGTTTTTACTACATGACACTTCAAAAAATACTATTAGTTTTAATAGTGATTTTTTAAAATAAATTTTTTAGATAATTTTAATTTAACCCTTTAACACCTGGGTTGTTGGAGATTGATTTTTATGATTTGTTTTTTATAGAGTTATCACAATTTCATAATCTGAGTCACATGTTTGGTGTGTTAACTTGATTTTTTTCTTTTTTTGATTGTTTTTTTTCTTTTCAATTTTTTCTTTCAATATTTTATTGATTGGAACTTAGACTTCATTATTTGTTTTGATTTATTTTCTATGAGGTTATCTCAGTTTTATGATCCGAGTCGTGGGTTTAACAGGTTAACACGAGTTGACTTGGTTTTTTTAGTTCTTTTTTTAAATTGTTTTTTTTTTAAATTTCATTCTTCAACTTTGGGTTGATTGAGAGTTGTGCTTCATAATTTGTTTTGATTTTTTTTTATGGAGTTATCCTAAGACCGAGATTTCGGATTTTATAGGTTAACCCATGTCAAATTGGATTGCTTTGGATTTGTTTCCTATGAGGTTATCCAGGTGTCATGACCCAAGGTCATCTATTGTGTTGATTGAGAACTTTTTTTAAAAAAACAATTCATCATTCAACATTGTGTTGATTGAGAATTGAGTTTCATAATTTATTTTAATTTGCTTTATATGAGGTTATCTCAGTCTTATGATCTGAGTAATGATTTTGACAGGTTAACTTAGGTTTACTTAAATTATTTTTTAGGTCATTTTTTAATTTATTTATTTTTTCAATTTCACCCTTGAACATTGAGTTTATTTGATGATATTTTTTTAAAAAATATTTATTAGATAGTTATCAGAGTTGGAAACATTCTTTTAATTAAAAACGACTCCTAGTTATTAAAAGGTAGGTTTTGTAAGATACAAACTTACTTTTGATGCTGAAAAAAATTGCTGGTACAATGTTCTAAAAGATAGAGTTTATATTGGTAAGACTATAATTTCATCATGAAACAATATAAGGAGATTATTAATTTTGAAGTTTATATAAGATGATTATGAAGAGATTTTATACTGAATATATAAGAAATTAGATTATTATTACTTGTTTTCTATTCAATCTTGTTAAATATTAAGGAGGCAAAATATAAAAAGAAAAGAAAGTTGAGGTGGTAATTGATCTTAAGATGATAAAAAAGAGTTGAAAAAAGATAACATTCCTAACTCACACATGCTTAGTGTTCTAGCTCTGATAACTATTGTTATTAATGATTAATCAGTTGTTCTAGCTATAGAATCTATTCCCAAAGAAGTAGAAGAGAAACAATTATTGCCATCCTTGAAAGAGCAATCTAAAGTCACTAAACATGGTGAAAATACATAAGACTATCAAGTGGAGGTGAAATATGACAGACAATCTAAATTCAATAAACATTTTAAGATTAAGTTAAATATTAAAAACTAGAACAAGTTGTTAAAATTACTCAAGAGGCTGAAGTTGATATCAAAGAGAACAAAGAAAGATCTTATATTCCTAAAGTTGTAGAAAATATTGGTATAGAGGATGAAAATAAAGAGTTAGGAGAACTAATTTGGTTAAAGTGTTAGTAAAAGAGGTTAAGTTTGTGAATAAGCTTGCTACAATGCTATATTTAAAGTATCCATTCCTTTAAAATAGAAGAGTTTAATTTCTGACCATGAACTCGAGGATGAGTTTTTCAAGTGAGGGAGCCTAATTAGGGATGTGTAATAACTGAAAAAACATCTATCATATCGTTTATGGACTAGATTGACAAGTCCAAGAAGAATTCTAAACGACTTTAACAAGCTTTTTGATAAAAATAAACATATGCTTTGATTTGACCTTCTGATATGGTTAAAACTTGGTTAGTGCATTGCATAAGCTTGATTTTATAATGGGTCATGTAATTACAACCAATTTTCATATTCAAGTTAAGTCTAAAAGTTATTCTTCATTATTTTCTTTATTTTTCTTAATTATTTGACTCTTTTTCTTTATTTATCTAGTTTAGAAATTCTAATGCTAGTTAGGTTCTTTTTATCATGTGACTTTTAATAAGAACTCCTTTTCCTATAAGGATTTAGGTCTTGAATTAGTGTAAATAGAATTGTCTAGTTTATTTTTAAAAATAAATTTTTAAAAATTGATTTTTTAGAACTTTTCCGTTTAGAGTTTTCTCTATGGTTTATGACTATTATTTTAATGTTTGAAAAACCCTAATTTCTTTCTTAATAGTTTGGGACTATAATTTTTAAAAATTGAGAAACTTTATGTTTTATCCTTCATTATATGCTGCATCAATATGTGTTAGAGGATCTCAAATAATATTTAATGTTAATGATTTTAAAACCGGAGACAAAAAATTGTATCTAAATTGTTTTAAACAAGTTAGAGGATATAATATTTTTTTTATTAATTAATCATTAAAAATCAAACTAATATTGTTGAAATTTAAGGGCTTAGAAGATGTGTAAAAAATTATCGAGATGAAAGATGGATGTAGAATCTTACCAAACTTGCTGCAGGATTTTAATAGATTTTTGAAAATGACAACCAGCGAGTTTAGAAAGTAAGATAAGCTGGCAAACATGATAATACAAGTCAACTCATGATTATTGGTAGTCATTCTCTGAATGAATGTTATGATGTGTTAGTACCTTCTTCTTACAAAAAAAAAAAAAATCTCTCAAACTCAAAGTTAATTAAGCAGACCAAACCTATTGATTGTAGAAAACTTATGTTTTATTAAAATTGGTAGCGACTAAGATGGCTAATAACACCTAGAAAAAATTGGTGGTAACTTTTATTTTTATTTCAAAACTATTTCATCAATTCTCTTATCTTGCTCGGACATTAATGACAAATACTAACACTAACACTAACTCCATAACAAATAACAATTACTCAACACAAATTTTAATTAACAAGTATAAATAATCAATTTAAAATCATAATTTTAATAATTTAAGTACTCAATTATAAATACCACATGAACTAACATAACTTATAAATAATGATTCAAAATTCATCTAAATTATCTAAAACATATAATAAATCATGTAAATAACTAATTAAATAAAGTACTACAATGGATTAAAGACTAATATATTCTAACGTAGGTTTATGAAGAGAGAAAAATGTAGCGTCGAAAACCATATATAAAGTCACATCAGTTAGGTTTTTCTTTGGGGAGATGGCAATTATCGATCTTCCTTCGGTTTTTAACTAGAACTAGTCGAGAAAAGAGGCTGTTGTTTTTTAGATATTAGTTGAAACCCTAGTTTAAGTAGGAATCTTTAATTAAAAAAAGACTTGAATTTAAAATACTTATTGAACTAGTATTTAGAATCCTTATTGGATTATAATAGTTTGAACTTGTAATCTCTCTATAAATATAAGGGGCTGATATATAGAATTTAAGAGTTGAATATATGAATAAGAGAAATAAGGTTAAAAATTATTTGTGTGTTTAGTTTTTAGCAATTGGTATGAGAGTATGGAAGAAAAGGAGAGCATGACAATAATGGATATGCAAAATGAACTATATAATCCTAACACCATGAAAGTTGTTGTTAATCAATATGTTATTTTTTATGAAGCTAAATTTTAGAAATGGAGCAATGATAGTGTTAAACAATATATTTCAGTGGTTTTAGATTGTACTAATGATGAAAAAAATATAAAAGCTTATGGAGGATGCACCATAACTAGTAGATGATTAAAACACATCTAATAATAAAAACATTAAGTGTTATAAAAAGGTCTCCATAGATGAGTGATTATAAGGTAATTGAAATAAATCAATATGATGACTCACTTCCTTATTTTGCTTTATTTTTAGATTGTGGTCCTATAACTTTGAGATAGGTCGTTAAAGAAACAAATTGGAAAAAAAACTATGGTTAATGAAATTGATTTCATTGAGAAAAACAATACTCGGGAGTTGATGGAGTTTTTAAAAAGACAAAAGATTATTGATGTAAAATAGGTGTATAAGACAAAATTAAAGGAAAATAGTGAAGTTGACAAATATAAAACATACTTGGTAGCTAAATGCCATAAGTAAGAGTACAATGTCGATTACAAAGAAGTTTTTGTTCCAATTGCAAAGTATAATACTATAAGATTGATTATTGCTTTGGAAACTCAAAATTCATGGTTTATATTCCAATTGTATGTGAAGTCAGTTTTCTACATATAAATGTTTATCAACCTCCTGGTCATGTGTAATTTGGTAAGGAGCATAATGTACATAAATTAAAAAAAAAAACATCTATAAAGGTTGAAGCAAGCTCTAAGAGCTTGGTATAACTATATAGATGCTTATTTTTTAAAGGAAAGGTTTAAAAAGTGTCTATAAAAGCATACACTTTTTTATTAAGACCACAGATGAAGAAAAGATGCTTTTCACATGCTTATATATAGATGATTGATTTACATTGATAATGATAAGGCCATATTTGGAAAATTTAAAAGGTCAATGGTGATTGAGTTTGATATGCATGATTTTGGAAAGTTACGTTACTTTCTCAATTTAAAGTGGTTCAATCATATGCCTAATTTTATATTTCTCAAAAGAATTATGCTCAAGAAATTTTAGAAATGTTTCAAATGATGAATTGCAATTCGGTAAGTATACGTCTAACTAAGTTTGGTTTCAAACTAAATTAGGATCATGAAATAAAGAAGAATAATGACATTCTTTACAAGCAAATTATAGGAAGTTTGATGTATTTCACATCAACAAGGCCAAATATAAAATACTCAATGAATCTTATTAGTAGATACAAGGAGAATTCAACAAAATTTCATCTTTTGATTGCTAAAAGGATACTTTGATACTTGAAATATACTATAAAGTATGAATTGTTCTACAAGAAAGGAGAAAAGTCAAATTTGATTGATTTTATTGATAGCGATTAGACATGAGATTAAGATGATAAAAGAAGTACTTCCGGGTATATTTGTAAGCTTGGTTCAAGAGTTATTTCATAGTCTTCAAATAAGCAACCAATTGTTATTTTATTAACTATTAAAGCTGAATCTTGTGGCCGTAACTTCATGTGCATGTCAAGCGACATGGTTAAAGAAAATTCTTGAAAAACTTAATTTCAAAAGACAAGGGCATGTGATAATTTTTTGTAACAACTCAATAATTAAATTCTTCAAAAATTCAGTTCTGCTTGGTAGAAACAAGCATATTAATATGAATTTTCACTTCTTAAAAGACTTGATAAAAAAATAAAACAATTGAGGTCATCTATTGCAAAAATTAAGAACAAGTTGATGATATGTTCACCAAGTCCATTGAATTAGAGTTATTTGTGAAGCTAAGAAAATCACTTGATGTCTACACTTTAAAAATATTGTTTAGGGGAAAATCTCTTATTTCTATACTGGGTGTTTAAAAATAT
>Ga0325405_1002162_pt1 | contig 20197 bp, 9 predicted proteins | sample PopdelMetagenome_21_FD_205663 | JGI IMG/M metagenome (GOLD analysis project Ga0325405, IMG submission 205663) | Populus deltoides microbial communities from Bellville, Georgia, United States - Xylem-Control-R2 | ecosystem: Host-associated > Plants > Phyllosphere > Stem > Wood/Secondary xylem...
GTTCCTCTACTGCTATTCTCACTCTTGAGAGTATGGAAAGATTGATTACTCGCTGGTTTTTGTTGCACTGGCTTTTATTTCAAACTCTACACGTGTAGCGGCCAATCACGTCTGTTCAATGAATGATGTGTTGCTTTATTATTGCGAGCTTGTTTTCCAATCCACCCTGACGGTGTACGTAATGTGTATTAATGTTTTTCAAAAAAACTTGTCTTCGCGTGAGTTGACGGTGTACGTAATGTGTATTAATGTTTTTCAACTGTAATACTTTTGCAAAATATTACAGTTGAAAGAAGTCCTCGACCTACTTTTGGTCGGGGTGATCGCATAGTAATAGCAATTATTTTATTTAATAATTTATTAAAATAATTTATTTTTAACAATAATATATCGAAATAATTTAAAAAATTAAAAATTAAATTTTTGAAAACTCCGGTTAAAATACAAGGCTAAACACCCCTTCATTATATTTTCAGTGTATTAATAAATTCACAATCAATTTTTTTTATTAATTTAAATAAACAAAAAATCGTTTAAAAAAATATAATTACATTTTAATATATTAAAACTTCATAAATTTATTAAAATTTCTCACTACACGTGAAAAAATATACTGTAGGAAGAAATATATATATATATAGGCTATTTTTTATGAGAAAATAAAAACCATGTAAACTTGACTTGATTACTTAACAATTTTGTTGGCTAAAAAAATGATATGATTTAGAATTTATTGATATACTAGGGACTTTTATGAACTGCATATGATGTTTTTTTTACAGTATTTGTCTAGTTTAGATAATATTTTTGGTAAAAAATATTTCAGTTCTCAGATCTTCTGGTAAAAAATGCTTATCAAGTGAAAGATCAAGGTTACGCAGAGCTATTGGTGGGTTGCTGTAAGGGAAAGGGAAAAAAAAAAACATCAGCTGTCCATCCACTTGTAGAACAACGTTATTTTATAGATTAGAATTCTAGATTTTTAGTTTTTAATTTTCACTGTATGTTTTGGATGGATGTCCTTACAATAGTGTGTTGGCTTAGAATTCTCTGTACTGATAGTTCTATATTATCTAAGTTGGTCACAGCTCTAGATTGCCCCATCTTATTCAATTTCAATTTAATAAAATATATATCTTCAAAGAGAGAGAGAACATGGTCTTGCTATGCAAATTAAAGCATTCCCTATTCAGCACAAATAACGAAATTCAGGAATAAAGAAAAATAAAAAACCTCATAAAAGGGATAAGGATCATTTTAGGTTTTTTTTTTTTTCATAAAGAAGCCCTAGCTTGGATCACTGTTTCTTTACATATAAACAGAGTGCTATCACCGATTAAACTTAATAAAAAAAATTATAAGAGATTAGTATTTTTTTTTTTTTTAGTCTCTCTCACAATTCATTGTGTACAGTGAATTTACCAAATTATTATTGAAATTAAGAAACACAAAGGGTGGCTTTAAGGATATTTTTGGACTTTTCTATTATATATGTTTTGTATTGTAGAATTAATGAGGGTATATATGTCTCTTCCCCTCTTAATTGCACAAGTGTAAAATCTCAAATATCCTTTAAAGCAAAATTTTGGTTAGGCTCTTCTAGTTTTTCTCTTTCTTTACCATAAATGCTATTGTCTATAGAGGTTTTTGCATCTTTTGCGCTCAGTTTTTTTTATATAAATTTTATATAGGGTTAAGGGTGTTTTGATATTTATAAAAAACACTACTGACGCATGCTAATCACTAGCCAGCATGCGGAGATTATCCACACTTTTAGCGCGCGTGCAACACCTTTCATTGTCTTCAAAAATACCCAACCGCCGTCTCAGGCGAAGCGTCTCCACTATTATGTGACGACTGATTTATTTTTTCTCCGTCCTCTTTATCTCTTCTTCACCAACCCAGAGTTAAAAAATGTCTTAACTTTTTGTATCATTTCAATTGTGGCCCTTATTATTATTATTTTTTTGTATTTACTTTAAATTATTTTTATGATTTATTTATTTTTTTAATTTCATCCTTTATCATTTTATTTTTATGTCAGATTCGGTCCTTTTTTTTTTAATTGATATTTATTTTGTTTTCCACCCTTCTTTTAATTGATTTTTTTTTCAATTTCATACATGATTTTTGCTTTTTAATTTGGTCAATGTTCTTATCATTATAATTTCTTTTGGTATCATTTATTTTTTTAATTAATATTTTTTAGATTCATCTCTCATTATTTGATTTCCATGCCAAATTTGATTCTTATTTTTTCAATCATGGTTTTTAAACCTGACCCATGGGTCGATCCCGGTCAAATCCTGGGTCACAGATTGAGTGGGTTGGCAAAGGTTACCCAGATCAACTTAGCCTGAAAAAATATTAAACGGATTTTAAAAAATTTCCATGAAGTTGTGTCCTCATTTTTTTAATTATGGTTTTTAAACCCGACCTGGAGGTCGACCCCCGGGTAAGTCCTAGGTCATAAGTTGGTTGGGTTAGTCAGAATACCCGAGCAACTCAATTTTTTATTTTATAAATTGTCAATTGCCCCTTTTCAACTTTCTTCTCTTTTTTAAATCAAAAGAATGTGAATTTCAACTCCATTTTCCTCTCAGATCCGGTAGAAAACTTTTGAAACAAATAAGCAATGGGCAATAGATGATGGATGGGGATGGATCTAGTGATGAAGCTTGAGATGGGTGGTCTTTTGGGACGAATTTGGTGGTGAAGCTTAAGATAGGTGGTGGTTTTGGGGATTGATATTGCGAGATTTTACTGTGAACAAAAGGTAAAGTAAAAAAAAAAAGAGGGATAAGAGGAATAAGAATAAGAATTATCACAATCTAGAGACATTGACATTGTTAAGAAAAAGAATTGACCAGTTTTTCCTTTTTAGGAAAAGCAAAAGCAAAAGCATTGGGACCTTTTCCAATATGGTGACGACTGACCACTATTCTCTAAAACATTGTCAAGCAAGTCTCTTGTGGTTTTGATTTCTTTTGTCATTCTAACACATATTAATAAAAGCTTTGTGAAAATAACATGTTTAAAAAATACTAGGAAAGTTATACAGTTTGCGACATAATTGCTATTAAAATTAACAATTGTTTCAAAATTTATATTCTCATTAACTTAAAATTTTATAAATATCCAATAAACATGAGATAATATTTAAGATCTAATAACTCGAGAGAGAAGCTGATGTGATTTGAGAAAAAAAGAGAAAAAATAAGCCATCAGGAATATATCAAGGTTTTGTTTTTTATATATCCGGTACTGATAAAAAGATCTCGACGAGGCGGTTCTAATCATACATTGAAAGACCACCAAATAAGATCTTAATTGACTGGAAGTTTTGTTTGGAGTTTGTTTAGAGTCGAACACGATTTTATTTGGTGGCCTTTCAATATATGATTAGAATCCTAATTTTTGAGATATTTTAGTGTGTATGTGTTTCACGAGGGTTACTTGTTCAAGGAAGATAATTTATGAGTTTTTGCAAGGTTCAATTATTAATTTGAGTTTATGCATGCATGTGCAATTTGTTTTGTAGTTAGTAATGTTTATTATTTAAGTGGTGTTTGAGAGTATAGTAATAATTACTTTTTAAAATGTTTTTATTTAAAAATATTTATTTTTTAAAAATTTATTTTTAATCTCAGTAAATTAAAATATTTTAAAAATATTAAATAAAAATTAAATAAAAAAATTTAAATTTTAACCAATCTTTTTTTAGGCTGCAATCTCTTGTTATCTCTCCTGCTTCACGTGTTTATGAAAATCATTTAGCAGTCATTCTTTCACTTGTTATTAAAACAATTTATAGCCTGCAATCTATTGTTTTTTTTACACTAAATCGTCTATTGTTATGAATATTATTTTACGTTACACTCATTGATCATACGTCCTGACGACCAACTCATTCTCCTTGAGTCTGGAGCCATTACCTAAGCATCACTTGTCACCAATTAAAAGATAGAGCCTAAGCGCCATGTGTGCGTAGGGTATGCCCAGCCCCTTGGCAGGAGTCAAGCGTCACGTGTCTCCACGTGGTTTTTCTTCGATAATAATAATAATTTTTTAAATTTATTAATGATAATAATAATAATACTAATAGGAATTTTTAATTTTACCTTTCAAATCAAATATTTGGTTGTTTTCAATATTAAGAATAATTTTTTTCTACTTTAGTAATTATTTTATTAATAATATTGATTATTATAAAAATAATAATAATTATACCATGAAAAAGTAATATTTTTTATTATAGTAAAAATAATAATATTCATAACACAAATAATACTATTTTTAATACCAAGACTATATAGAACATAAATAACAATATTTTTTATATTAAAACTTTGAATTATTATAAAAATAATAATATTAGGACAAAAATAATAATATCTTTGAGATGAATACTTTGTATTCTAGGAAAAATAATAATATCGACAACGCAACTTATAATATTTTTTATATAAATACTTAGAATTGTTGAATATTTTTAATAACACTACGCCGCAGGCTCACTTTTTATTTTTATAAAAAAATTCCATAAAAAATTATAATATAAATAATAATTTTTTTTCAAATTTATTAATTATTTTATTAATAATAAAAAAAATATTTCTAAAAGAAATAATAATATTTAGAATCCTAGGACCCGTGAACATCGAGTCTTAATGTAGAACCCAATAGAATTGGGTCCTTAAGCTAGACCCATTGATCATGGGTCCAGACAACCGACGCATTCCCCTTGAGTCCAAAGCCATGACTCAAGCACCACTTGTCCCCAACCCAACACAGCCCAAGCGCCACGTGTGCTGGGGAGTGCCCAACCCAAAGGCAAGAGCCCGAGCGCCATGTGTGCGCATGGTGTGCCATCACTTAGGCATAGTCCAAGCGCCACGTGGCCGCAGGGGGTGTGGCTTACCTCTAGGCTGGAGCCAAGCGCCAAGTGTCCCACGTGGTTTTTCTTTGATAGTAATAACAATTTTTTAAAATTTTTTCATGATGATAATAATAATACTAATAGTAGTTTTTAATTTTACATTTCAAATCAAATCTTTGGTTGTTTTCAATATTAAGAATAATTTTTTTCTAATTTAGTAATTATTTTATTAATAATATTAATTATTATAAAAATAATAATATTTATACCACAAAAAAGTAATATTTTTAATATTAATATTTTTTATTATAGTAAAAATAATAATATTCATAACACAAATAATACTATTTTTAATACCAAGACTATTTAGAACATAAATAATAATAATTTTTTTATATTAAGACTTTGAATTATTATAAAAATAATAATAATAGAATAAAAATAATAATATCTTTGAGATGAATACTTTGTATTCTAGGAAAAATAATAATATTGATGAAGCAAATTATAATATTTTTTATATTAATACTTAGAATTGTTAAATATTTTTAATAATACTACGCCGCGGGCTTACTTTTTATTTTTATAAAAAATGCCATAAAAAATTATAATATTAATATTAATATTTTCTTTCAAATTTATTAATTATTTTATTAATAATATTAATTATAATAAAAATAATAATATTTCTAAAAAAAATAATAATATTTAGAATCCTAGAACCCATGAACATTAAGTCTTGATAAAGGACCCAAAAGAATTGGGTCCTTACGCTAGACTTATTGATCATGGGTCCTGACGACCAATCCATTTCCCTTTAGTCCGGAGCCATGACAACAGCGCCACTCATCACCAACCCTAAGGCAGAGCCCAAGCGCCACGTGTGTGCTAGGGAGTGCCCAACCCAAAGGCAGAGCCCAAGCGCCACGTGTGAGCAGGGTGTGCCCACCACTTGGCATAGCCCAAGCGCCATGTGGGCGCAGGGGTGTGCCCAGCCCCCAGGCGGGAGCCAAGCGCCATGTGTTCCCATATGTTTTTTTCGATAATAATAATAATTTTTTAAAATTTATTAATGATGATAATAATAATACCAGTAGTAATTTTTAATTTTACCTTTCAAATCAAATCTTTGGTTGTTTTCAATATTAAGAATAAATTTTTTCTAATTTAGTAATTATTTTATTAATAATATTAATTATTATAAAAATAATAATATTTATACCACAAAAGGTAATATTTTTAATATTAATATTTTTTATTATAGTAAAAATAATAATATTCATAACACAAATAATACTATTTTTAATTCCAAGACTATTTAGATCATAAATAATAATATTCTTTTATATTAAAACTTTGAATTATTATAAAAATAATAATATTGACAACAGAAATTATAATATTTTTTATATTAATACATATAATTGTTGAATATTTTTAATAATACCACATCGCGGGCTCACTCTTTATTTTTATAAAAAATTCCATAAAATTTATAATATAAATAATAATATTTTCTTTCAAATTTATTAATTAATTTAATAATAATAATAATAATAATAATAATATTTAGAATCCTATCATCCATGAACATTGAGTCTTGATGAAGGACCCAATAGAATTGGATCCTTATGCTAGATCCATTGATCATGGGTCTTGCTGACCAAACCATTCCCTTTGAGTCCGAAGCCAAGACCCAAGCACCACTTGTCTCTAACCCAAAAACAGGAGTCCAAGTGTCACGTGTGCACTGGGATGTGCCCGACCCCATTCCATTTTTTTTGTTGCTAGATTATAGGTTCTGAAATAGGTCTTCTCAGGTATTTATTTTTGTGTGTTATTTATTTGTTGCAAATTTGTTTGAGTTGATTTTCTTCTTCTTTTTTCCAAGCAACTCAGTTCTTGAGTTTTAAGAAGTGTTGATTTATATTAATTTAATTATCTTCTAATTCTGTTAAATAGATTTTTTTTAAAAAATATTTTCAAATAATCACCGACGGAATTACATACGATATTTCTGTCAGTTATATGACAAGCTTCCCGAGGGAAATACCGATGGAATGAAGCGGATAATTTTTTTTGCACGCTTTTTCCGTCAGTAAATCCATCAATAATAATATTTTTTATTATCGACGAACTCACCGACAAATCAAAAAATTACCGACGAGAGTTTTACCGACAAAGCATTTTCGTCTGTAATCTCGTCGGTAGATTAATTGCCAATGAAATGATAGTACAAGTACCGATTGAAAAATTCAGTCGGTAAATATAAGAATTTTAGTAGTGTCCTTGGTATTTTCAAACAAGAAAAAAAGTTTGGTAATTTTTTTATATTTCCTTCAGGTCCCGTAAATGAAAAAAATTTGGCTAATTTACATATTATTATAATAGTTATCTAAATATATAATTAACAATTTAATCTATGCTTTTGAAATTTTCGACTTAAAACTTGTAATGTTGTCACGATGTTTATTAACTATTGTGATAATTGTACGGAATAATATACCATTGGGAATTAATTGTGTGCCATTAGGGCTAATAACATGCATAAAGGAATCAAAATTCTTTGTTTACAGCTACGAGAGAAATTTGATCAAGGTAGTAAAATTTTATAGTAAATTATTTTTCTTTAAAAAAAAAAACTAAGTTTCATATTGAACATAAGTATAAATCAAATCACTGTAATGTTTTTTTGTTTTTTGTTTTTTTCTTTATAAATCTATAGTTTGGTGATTTGATTTGATTTTTTTTTTGTCTTTTAATATTGAAATAATTAAGTTTGGATTTTAAAATTGTTTTATCTGTTTGGTTTCTGAATATCATACATACAACAGAAATAATAAATTAAAATTATTCAGAAGTCTCTAGGATCCTGTTAGAAAAATCTAAAGTTATTTAGGGATTTATTATCCGGAGATCTTATCTTCTTCGGCTTTTAATAATTCTTTAAACGTTAGGTTATTGCAAATCACAAGCTATCTAATTGTCTGGTCTCTAACGGTAATCCACACGAACCACTAGTGAGAAATCTCCTAAATCTCTATTTAAGAGAGAGGGATTGTTATGTGTAGAGTACTAGCTCTCTATTTTGTGACTTACGTAGTTTTTCTATCTCATATATAATCATTAAAAATAAGAGGCATAACTTAATATTTATAGAGAAATCTGAAAAACCCTATAAATGGATAAAATATCAATTTTTTCTTTGAATAATATCCATGTATTAATTCAAGATAATTTTAGAAATTAACTTAATCAAGTCCTTACTTAATTTTTCTAGGTCTAGAAATATAATTCTTGTATTAATTATATTTTAGTTCTTAATTTTTAAAATATATTTTAATCAAGTCATACTTAATTAAATCATCACATCACAGTTGAAGTTCTGACTAATAATTCTTAATACATGTGACCCATTAAGTTCGTAATATATTAGCTCAAATATAAATTATTTTTTTTAAAAATAGATTCCCTGTATTTTGTCATGCCATGCCAGCATGTAATATTTCCAACTGAGGTCTAAAAAAATGGAAACACCTAAGCATTTTTTACAAATTCAAAACACTGAAACAATGAAAATGGAAGAAAAGCTCTGGAAGTCCAAAGGGAGTGCTATTAACTAAAAATCAAGAATAGCACTGATCTAGTTGAGAGAAGGAGCTTTTAAAAAGAAAGTGGCCATGGTCGATTTAAGTAACTAATGAATGCTCTTTTGGCTGTAATCACGTCTGTCTTGCTTTAAGAGCAATTTGGTAAAGAAAGCTACTCCGAACCCACATATCCCACACTCACTTTGTCTACCATATTTGGGAAGGGTTGTTGGGAGAATTTAAATGAATTTAAAAACCCAGACAGCCATTTCTAGGCTTGGCTCTACAATATCATTTTATCTCCTTAGTTCATAAGAGGAAATGACTGTCATATGAGAGGAAGATAAACAACTGCACATTATATATATACATCGATGATGGGTGGATTGGAAGGTGATTTACTTTGGATCTATAGAGGTTCCTCTCTAGTTTTTTTAATCTATCTAGGATAGATGTCTGCGAATTTAGAATCTGTTTTTTTTATTTAATTATATAATATTATAATTATAAATTTATAGGAAATATTACAAAAAAAATATGTTTTTTCATCATAATTATCTTTTCTAATTTCTTTTAAAAATGTATTTTTCCATTATAATTATTTTTTTAATTTGTTTAATTTTGTTTTAACAACAAATAATTTTTTTTATGAATAGCATAGTTCATTGAATAAAAATAATAACAATAAAAAATATATATTTGTATAAACATGCTTTTAAGTAAAATATATTTGTGGTTAAATATTTTTTTTTATAAACATGTTTTTTTGTGTGAAATATTTTTTTTTTAAGTAAAAGCTCATTATAACCGTGAAAGTAAGTTTAAATTAAAAAAATTTAAATTAAATATATTTGTATGAAATTGCAAGGAAAAAATAATTCAATCTATGAAAAATACATAAAAAAATTTAATAATTTGTTTCTTTTGTATTGGCCTAGAAGGGTGGGTAAGCATGTCCCTAAATGTACGTGGAAAGTCATATTTGCAGGCTTAGAACATGTTTGAAAATATAGTAGTTATTGCTTTTCAAATAACTTTTTGTGCTGAAATACATGTTAATGATTTTTTTTATTTTTTAAAAATTATTTTTAACATCAACACAGCAAAACGATCCAAAACATACAAACCATATTAAATTTTAACAAAAAGTAAATTTTTAAATTTTTTGGGAATACAGTGCAAACGGTTTCTAGCTTTCTTCTTCTTCTTCTTCTTTTTTTTTAATAGATGGCCAGCAAATAGGGATCTGAGTTTTTAAAACTAAAAAAACCCATTTTTTACCTTCAACAACCTAAGAAACATGCTAAGGACCCAAACAGCCATTTCTGAACTTGGCTATATTTCCTTTCGTCTCTCTAGTTCACAAGAGGAAACACCTAGGCTATTAGGTGCAGGAATTGCTATGAGCACCCACATGGTACATTGGTAATGACTGATATACGAGAGGAAGATAACTAATTACACATTATATATATATATATATATATATATATATATATATATATATATATATATTGGTGGATGGATATATTGGAATGCCACTTACTTTGGATCTATTGAGGTTAAAATGATCATCACGTGTATGTTCCCTCTACAATCTTTCTTCATTGATAAATGTATTTTTCAACATAATTATCTTGTCTAATTCTTTTAATTTTTTTTTGAAAAAAAATAATTTTTTTTGAAAAAAAAATAATTTTTTTACTTGCAGCGTAGTTCTTTAAATAAAAGTAACAACAATCAGGAAAAAAAAACATATGCAAAAACTATAATTAATTTAAACTAAAAAAGAGAAGATGTATATTTCTAATCTAAAAAATATAATTTTCTTATTCATAAACTTCTTTTTTGTTTTAATAAAAACATGCTTTTTTTTGTGTGAAATATTGATTTTAAGTGAAAGTCATTATGATCATGAATGAAAGTAAGTCATTATGCTTTTCCGGCATCGAATTTGGCCGGAAAAGACTGCGACTTCTTCGGCCACCCGAAACTTCAAACCGTCGATTCTCTCTCATCAGCCATCAACGCCCATCGAAACCATCGTCATCAGAATCTTATCCCCCAAATTTAATAGAATCTACCCTTTTTGGCCCAGAATCTCGCCGAAGAATTTCACCTCTTCAACAGTGGCCGCGCGTGAGCTACACGCGTCACAGGGGTATTTTCATACTTTTCTGAGAAGTTCAAGGGTATTTCAGTATTTTATCTATGCAGTGGCACTAAGTAATTTTGGAGATTCCTAGAGATATTTTATTTATTTTTTATACAAATATTTGTAAATTTTTTTTTGTATTTTATAAAAAATAAAAAATAAATCTAAAAAAAATAATGACGGGGTCAACACCTAGAATTAAAGCAGACCTCGCGAGGTTGAAGGAGACTTTTTTTTTTTTTTATAAGGTAGAGCCGGGCATGGGATGTATAAAGTAATTGTATGGGCAATCACTTTTTTATTTTTTTTTTTATTTTTTTAAGAATTGTTTTTCACTTTAACACTATATATTTCACGAGATAGAATTAAATCAAAACTTTTTAAAACGTATGAAAATTTTTCGGTGTTTATTGAGAATAATTCTTTCAAGTTTAGCATTATGAGAGAACACCCAGCATTTTTAGTAAAATATTTATTATTATTTTCACAAAGACAAATTTGTTGCTCCATCGCTAGCCCCCGCGGCATGGCTGCAGCAAGCTAGTAGAACCCCTAAAAGAAAGCGTTCTTTAAAAATGGGCATTCCGAATTATTTGATTTATGGACTAAATTGAAGAACCTCAACAAGTTTTTGGGACCAAGGACAAAAACGTCCATAAAAAAGTTCACATATTTTAACAGCAACAAATTTTTTTGTCAGCTTCCTCAATTTTTTTGCCTTTTGTATAATAGACATGCTTGTGTGTGAGACTCACGCAAAATTCTCATGTGACCCCCTGTCATTGTCCAGCCCCTGAATCTGCTACCTTGCCAGAGGACCACATCATGTACCATGCCACGTCATCATAATCAAGCAAATGAAATCTAGAAATATCCACAAACAAACACACGCGCCAGTCGACATCACTGAAATCAAATTTCTGCCAGCTGAAAGCAGGGACTACTCGCACTCCCATTCAGTCCAAACACACGCGCCAGTCAACATCAGTGAAATTAATTTTTTCGTGAACCAGGATACACCATGGCTGGACCACTAGCATTTCTCTTTCACAGATGCAGCCAATGATTTTAAGGTCATATATTTATTTATCATTGTCTGCATATCTGAAAGAGAAATAGCAGTGGTCCTGCCATGGGGGTCCATTATATATATATATATATATATATATATATATATATATATATATATATTATGGAACTTGCACCAATGATTTTCCCAAGTGAAAATGAGTTCTGATAGCCATGGAACTGGCAGATGAATGACGTATGGAAATATCCATTATTATTCCATGAACTAGAATAGCCATGAACTTTACATAATTACAATTTTTTTTTTTTTTTTTGTAAAAATTGGAGTTTAGGATTCTTACCTCTTAGTGAAGATTGTGGAATCATATCGATCGAGTCAAATCGTTCCGTTCTAGAGTAATCACAAGGATAAAACCCTACATTTTCACAATCTAGGTATTTCTTGTTTGGTTTTAGTTGGTTTCGGGATGTGTGTATTTTATAAAAACATTATTGGTACATATGTCTATTCTAGATTATTGACCAGCGCTATATTGTGGACCGGGTTAATTTTTTAACGTAAAAAAATATTCAGATATTGCTAATATTTTTTTAATAGAAACAAAATTTAAACCGTGTGCGGATTGACTCAATATGACCCCATTGACATTGTGGGTTCAAAAGCAACTTGATGACCCATAATAATGTAGTTTGATTCACAAAGTTTTTTAAGATGACTTCTTTTTTTAATATTAAAATACAACATATTGGATTGACTTGAGTCAACCCGAGTTAACATGTCAAATACGTGACTTGAGTTATGAGACTATAATAACCCCATAGAAAACAAATCAAAACAAATTAGAAAGCCTAATTTCCAATCAACCCGATGTTGAAGGATGAAATTGAAAAAAAAAATCAATTAAAAAAGAACCTAAAAAAACAACCCGAGTTAACTTGTCAAACTTGCAACTCAAGTCATGAAACCAAAATAACTGCACATAAAGAAAATTGAAACAAATTACAAATGTGCAATTCCTAATCAGTCAAATGTTGAATGATGAGACTAAAAAAAGAAATCAATTAAAAAAAGAACATAAAAAACAACTCAAGTCAATCCGTCAAACTTGTGACCCAGGTCATGAGACCGAGATAACCTCGTAAAAAGAAAATAAAAAAAAAACAACTTGATTTAACCCGGATTTACTTGCTAGATCCGCGACTCTTGGCATGAGACTGGGATAACCTCATAAAGAGCAAATAAAAATAAATTATGAAGCTTAATTTCCAATCGATCATCTTAGAGCCAATGCTGAACGATGAAATTTATAAAAACTTTAATTAAAAAAAAACACAAAAAATGAACCAAGTCAATATGGGTTAATCCATTAAGCACTATTCTCGGGTTATGAGGCGGAGGGAACCCAATAAAAAGCAAATCCAATGTTGAAGGACATGAAACCAAGATTGTAACGACCTGGCTTTTTCGTAGCCAAAATCGATGGATTTTTTTTGTAAGTCGTTAGGTTCTCGATGCTTTTCACAATATCATTCTGTGAATTTATAAATACATTTCATTCATTAGCAAGGCACAACCCCATGGAGTAAAGTAAATCAACATCCCATAAAAAGTGACAATACACATTCTCGCAACGGTGTTTAGGGTTTATCGTAACAAAATTCATCTCTTAGTGTAGTGCAATTCTCATGAGAATTCACAATACAACATTCTCATAAAAGAGAAGATCACATACATCCATTCACCACATCATGTTTACAAGATTGTACTTTCACATCTGTATTCCATTACAATTTTCGATACAAGTCTTTACAAAAGTGTCGAATCACAAATATTCAACTAGCTCATTCGTTCTTCTCAAACATATAACACCTAAAACATACTATCACATAGTACCTTTCAAAGTATATGAGCCCGTGGAACGAGCTTTCCTACGCACCTGGATTGTGTGATGTCCTTCTTACAAAAACAACATGGATACAACAATTGTAAATAATCTAAACATAATAATAAACAACTAGAAGAACATTATTGTTACTTTTCGTTATCAACATAAAATGGGTGCATTCCTTCTTTTACTTCTCATATGTATTGTACAATCCTTATTATTTCGTTAAGTGTATTATTCTCACTCATACGCCCTAACCTCTCCATAGGAGTTGTGGAGCTGAAGTTTAAACATCGATCGGGGTTAATTCCTTTACTTTAACCTGGTCATCCATCTTGGATGCTTTTAGTCGTAGCTAATTGCAACATCCAAACTCGGTTATTCGTCTTAGATGTCATTAACCAAAACTAATCACAAAAACCAACCCATCATCTTTTATAGTTACCGTTAGCCAAAACCAATCATCATAATCAACTCTGACATCCATCTAGGATGCCATTGGCCAAAGCTAGTCGTCATATTTAACCTGTCCATCCCACTAGGATGCTATTAACCAAGACTAATCATCCGCATAACCCGACCATCCATCTGAGATGTCTTTAGTCGAAGTTAATCATCAACGCAGCCCGACCATCCATCTATGATGCCATTAGCCATCAACACAAACCAACCATCCGTCTAGGATGCCATTAGCTAAAGCTAATCATCAACGCAACTCTGTCATCCATCTAGGATGCCATTAGCCAAAGCTAATCATCCATTATTAGCTTGATTAAACTTGAACGAAAATTAATCATGAATGTAATTGGTTGATTAAACTTGTCGAAAATGAACTGACATATCAATTTGTATAGAATTTTTATATGATTTGTTTGTTTGTATAATATTATTCCAATCGAAAACAAAGAAATATAAAGAAAATATTGAGCAAGCCCACTACGATTCCAGCAAGGGATAATACTAATGTGCACCAACGCAAACATCATGATATCAAGATGCGTTTCGCCTTTGTCTCCACTGGTCTCTAAGTATACCTTCAGCTAATGACATCCTAAGTGGATGACCGGGACTGACAAATGATTAGCTTCGGCTAATGACATCCTAAGAGGATTGTCAGATTTGAGAGTTATGAGTTAGTTTCAAGAGTTGATGCGTTCATGGGTAATATGTTTTGTATATACCAAGTATATGAAAGAACTACGATTGTTATGCTTTGAACAGAGAATAACGTTAGTTCGGTTAACGGTAATCTAGATGGATGATCGGGTTTGAGTATTGTAATTAGCCTCGGTAATTGACGAATTATTAAGGGTGGTATTTACACAAGTAAGGAGAAATGAAAAAATTATGCTCTTTAGGTCCATGAATGAAATGTTACGTTAATATTGCTTTATTATGTTTTTAAATTGCCTATAATGCTTGAAATTACCTTGTGTTGTAACAGGGACATCATACCAACATGGTGCGTAAGAAAATCTGTTTTGCGGCTCATACATTTTGGAAAGAACCATATATTTGCATGTTATGGGTAATATGAGCTCTATATGAACAGATGTATTAATCTCTCAAGTAGTTGTCCGACCCCTTTTATAAAGACTTGTAACATAAAAATTGAAATGGAACACGAAAGTGTATGTGCGAACATGTAGATATGATGTGTGTATGAATATATGAATGTGGTATTCTTCTTATGAGGATATTATGTTGTGAAATTACATGAGGTCAAGATAACGAAAGTACTAGTTGTGTAACTTGCCGTTCGACACTCTTGTATGAACTTGTGATGATAACGAGACTAGAACATGGATGTGAATTTATGAGTATGTCAATATGTTGTAGTGTAAACCTATGAGTATAAAAATATAAAATTATAGGCATGTGTATTGAGAATTCATCTTATGAGAATGTTGATTTACGTTATCTTACATGGACTGTGTCTTGTTAATGAATGAAATGCAATTATAAATCTGCAAAATGATATGGTGAAAAACATTCTTAACCTGATGACTTGTAAAAAAAAATAAAATCCATCAATTTTGTCTTTGAAAAAACTGGGCCGTTACATCGTCCATCTTGGATGCTTTTAGCCATAACTAATTACAACGTCTAAACTCGGTCATTTGTCTCAGATGTCATTAACCAAAACTAATCACAAAAACCAACCTATCATCTCTTATAGATACTGTTAGCCAAAACCAATCATCATAACCAACTCTGACATCTATCTAGGATGCCATTAGCCAAAGCTAGTCATCATATTTAACCCGACCATCCCACTAAGATGCCATTAACCGAGACTAATCATCCGCGCAACCCGGCCATCCATCTGAGATGCCATTAGTCAAAGCTAATCATCAATGCAACCTGACCATTTGTCTAGGATGTCATTAGCCATCAACACAACCCAACCATCCGTCTAGGATATCATTAGCTGAAGCTAATCATCAACGCAACTATGTCATCCATCTAGAATGCCATTAGTCAAAACTAGTTAGTTGATTAAACTTGCCGAAAATGAAATGACATATCAATTTGAATAGAATTTTTGTATGATTTGTTTGTTTGTATAATATTACTCCAATAAAAAACGGAGAAATATAAAGAAAATATTGAGCAAGCCCACTACGATTCCAGCAAGGGATAATACCAATGTGCACCAACGCAAACATCATGATATCAAGATGCTTTTCGCCTTTGTCTCCACTAGTCTCCAAATATTGAGATAGCTTGCTATACAATTTGCTATTAATAATTACTCTTTCCTTCTCTATTTTCTTCCCGCTCCCTTCCTTTTTCTCTTTATTTATTTATTTATTGAGTTTCAAATTTTAAACACATAAACATAACCTAAAAGAAAGCTTCCGGCACTTTCATTCGATTCTAACGATAATTTTTTCGTGAACAAGAACACACCATGGCAGGACCACTACCATTTCTCATTCACATATGCATCCATTGATTTTACGTTCACGTGGGTCTTATCTTTTCATTTTTTGGGTTTTTTTATCTATTTATTTTCAGTTTTTCTATGATTTTATAAAATCAAAAATTCAAAAAATAACAAAATAAAAAATTTATTTCTTTAACATTTTATCCTCGCATCTCACTTTTATTTTGGCATGCATTTCATTTTGTTTAGGACAAGTAATTTTATGTTTTGAAATTATTAAGAAAAAAGACAAATGAAGCCTGTAAATATCGCAGTCATCATCACTGAAATCAATTCTAGTCCCACTCCCACGATATTTTTTTTTTGGTAAACCAGGATACACCATGGCTGGACCACTGCCATTTCTGATGGCAGTTGCACTAACAATTTTGGCTAATGAAAATGAGCTGTGATAACCATGGGACCAGCAGGCGAATGAAGCCTGTAAATATTCACTAACAAAAACACGCGCAGTCATCATCACTGAAATCAATTCTAGCCCCACTCCCACGATATTTTTTTTTTGGTAAACCAGGAGACACCATGGCTGGACCCCTTTCATTTCTGATGGCAGTTGCACTAACAATTTTGGCTAATGAAAATGAGGTGTGATAACCATGGGACCAGCAGGCGAATGAAGTCTGAAAATATCTACTGCCATTTTGTGAACCAGAATAGCCATGGACTTATAATGATTTTCCCCAATGAAAATGAGTTGTGGTAGCTATGGAACTGGTAGACGAATGAAGTCCAGAAATATCCACTGCTATTTCGTGAACCAGAACCGTAGTGTAATCACAATCACTTATGCTGAACTGGGCAAGCACGGCTCCTAACCATGATCAATTGTTCGATTTGATGAATTTGTGGTCATGTAAGCAGCTTGTAAGTGACCAAGGCCGCCTCGAGCTAAAAATACTTGTGCTGCTGCTTATTATAGGGATTAATTTTCTTAATGGTTCTTCTGGGTATGACAAGGAATTTGTCTGCGAATTGTTTTTATAAAACAATCATCAACACATTTCTTTTTCTTCGTTATGATAACCTTTTGCTTGCATTTTTTTTGAGATTTTGATTGTCGATTCGTAGGGAATAGAAAATTCAGAGAATGGAGATGATAAAACGCAATTTTGCATTCTTAGTAATGTTTTTTTGGTAATTTCTTCCTTTTTTGTTACTCAAATTATGCAATAAGATAACGGATTTTCGTTGTAGTGATTTTCATGTTTTCCTCTGGGATATTTTATTTTTAATCTCTCTTCCCTAAATCCCTTCTGCTAACTGATTTTATTAGCTAATTTAGATGGGGAGGTGATTATCAATTACGAAGAAAAGAATATGCTAATAAGATATGTTAGTGTAAAACCATGTAAAATTTCAATTGAACTCATAAATGACGTCATTTTTTGCAAGTATTCGATGAAGAATTTGGATTTTACAATCAGGGGCTTCAATTTTTTTTTCTCGGCTTCTTGTTGGGTTTTTGTTGTGGTTGGGTAAGCCCAATTAGACCCAATAAAACCCATTATGTAATCCAAGAGATTATCAAAATGCCCTTGCTCAGCCCATAAGCAAACCAGCTAGGATAATAACCTATTATGCAAGAAATATGGTATAACTCAAATACCTGACTTCTAAATACGTAGCTAAATCACCAAGGAAGGTAACAGATCATTCACTAATACTATTCTTATAAAACCCTAAATCTAATCATTTTTTTGCTAACTTAAGCATCAGAGGAGCCTTCCGGCGATTAACCCCTAGTGTGGCTTTCCTCTTTGTGTGCAGGTAACTTGAAACCGAAGGCATGTGAGGCTATACAATCCGTTGAAGATGGCAGAACCAAATGGCGCCCACCGTGAGGCCTGAGATATGGGTGCCATGTCAAGAAATACAAGGGCTAGCTGTGTGGTAGTGATTGTTGCCGCATTCGCCGCTATGGCGACCCTCGCCAAGGAACGTCTGGGATTACCTATCATCTAAGAGGAGTAACCAAATCTAGATAATCAAAACATACCAGAGGAGCATAGCAGCACGAGTAACCATGCAGAAGATCTGGCTGAGAATCCACTAGCCAATAATCAGAACGCAGTAGTGCCAGCTATTCAATTCTATTAACGCTAAAAGGTTTCAACATATGCTCTTAATTTGAGGATAATTTTTGTGTGTGTAGGTATTGCAAACATTTCCATCTACTCGAAGAATTAAAATGGAGTCCATTCAATGCAAACAAGGGTCTAAATAAATCATAACATTCATGGATTAATAAATAGTAAATTATTATAAGAAACCATTCATGTTATATATATACATAAACTGGAAATATATACAATAGTGTTTACACAAAATAACATGCTTCAAGTCTAGCTAAGATTTTTATATACATTAAAGTTTACACAAAATAGCGTACTGCATATTCTAGCTAATACTATTATGCTTAAGTTTAATTTGTACACAAGTTTAACAAAACAGAGTCCTAAAAAACTAATGAGCTCCTGGGTATTAGATGACCCTGTTACAATAACAACTTAACAAGTATACAATTATATTTACAGTGGAAGTACAAATGATCATGTGACGAATACAAATAAAGCATATGTTTTCTATCGGTTTTATAGGAATTCTAATAATCAAATTATAAATTGCTGGGGAATCATTTAAAACTCAATTAAACATCCTTTACATATCCTTAATTGAATACTTTTATTTTCTTGCATGGACCTAGTAACTTTGTTTAATTAGGTTTACTAGATCTTCAACTTTGCATGGTCCAACTTGGACATTTTTAAGTAATTATACTTATCAATTTCCCCATGTCATCCAAACATGGATACCCTTTACGAATCGAGCTTTGTAAATCATTCCCGGACGTTCAAACATGGACGCCATTAGTCGTAGCTAATCTTATTGATCATTTCCCAGCAGTCCCAACGCGAAAACCCAATTAAACATCCTTTACATATCCTTAATTGAATACTCTTATTTTCTTGCATGGACCTAGTAACTTTGTTTAATTAGGTTTACTAGATCTTCAACTTTGCATGGTCCAACTTGGACATTTTTAAGTAATTATACTTATCAATTTCCCCATGTCATCCAAACATGGATACCCTTTACGAATCGAGCTTTGTCAATCATTCTCGAACGTTCAAACATGGACGCCATTAGTCGTAGCTAATCTTATTGATCATTTCCCAGCAGTCCCAACGCGAATGCCATTAGCCAAAGCTAATCTTATAATTCATTTCCCGACAATCTTATCACGGATGCCATTAGCCGAAACTAATGTCATAATCATTTCCTAGTAGTCCTAACGCGGATGCCATTAAGCGAAGCTAATCTTATAATTCATTTCCTAGCAATCCTATCATGGATGTCATTAGCTGAAGCTAATCTTATAATTCATTTCCCGACAATCCTATCATGGATGCCATTAGTCGAATCTAATCTCATTAATATGCCAGACTTTATTTACATTGAACATAACATTATTGTAGTTGCATTCATTATAAAGATTTTAAATTCCATAAGTTTAAAGGAGAGGGAAAACTACGCACTTGCTTCACTTATCTCGTGACCTCCTCCAATAGAAGATCCAATCCCTGTCACTCCTCCTGAATCACAAAGAAGTCTTTGGTCATGTTTCCTTCAAGCCAAATGTTATAGTAAATCCATATTCATTCATTATACATATGGTACTTTCCATGCATGTTCATTTTCTCATCATAA
>Ga0325405_1002164_pt1 | contig 20189 bp, 10 predicted proteins | sample PopdelMetagenome_21_FD_205663 | JGI IMG/M metagenome (GOLD analysis project Ga0325405, IMG submission 205663) | Populus deltoides microbial communities from Bellville, Georgia, United States - Xylem-Control-R2 | ecosystem: Host-associated > Plants > Phyllosphere > Stem > Wood/Secondary xylem...
TCATGCAAAACTCAAATGCATAAAAAAATTTCTTTTTCAGTGTACAAATCAACAGTTCAAACATAAAACAAGCAATTGGTTAGTTACCTACCATATCCTAAACAAGAATTGGTCATGTGCTTAGTTCTTAATTAGTTGCATTCTAAATCTATAACATGGATTTGTAACATGAAAGAAAAGAGGACATTACCTTTTGTTTAAGAATTTACATAGAACAAACGAAGAGAAGACAGCTTAGACAAACCAGTCCTCGATCTATCTGTCTATTTTCACAATATTTATCGCTTGTATTCTCCAAAGTGAATCTTGAACCGACTTGGGACGCTAATGGAAACTCATTTGTTTCACAGCTATATTGAGGATCTAAAAATAATTAGGGCCCAGTTCGAGACTTCCATGACACAGATTTCTTCATCCTCATCTTCATCTTCTGGTCGGAGACAGACAGGGTAGGAAGGCAGAGTTCATCAGACTTGAGAGATCGAAAAGAAAACTCCTTTCCTGTTTTCACACACAACATAACCCCAACAACAAACACTGCAATTAGCACCCATCAAAGGGGAAGAAAAAGAAGAAGATAAATGGCAGAGAAACAAGAAAACCCTACAACAGCAGCCCCAGCAAAGCCTACAATAACTCTTCCACCAAGACCATCTATGGAGACCCTTTTCACAGGTGGTCTAAGTCCTGGTCCTATGACTCTAGTCTCCAGTTTCTTCGCCGACACGCCCTACCCTGAATCTGATTACCCTTCTTTCTCTCAACTTCTTGCTGGTGCTATGGCTTCTCCAATTGCCAGGCCTGCTTTTTTCACTGACAATTTAATACCCAACAACAACAATACTAATACTAATACTACCGCTACTGCTATTCCTTCTTCAAAAGAAGATGGTATTAATAGTAATAGCAATCTGGGTTTTAAGCCAATTAGGCCTACGAATTTGGTGGTGGCTAGCTCTCCATTGTTTACTGTCCCTCCTGGCTTGAGCCCTTCTGGTTTGCTTGACTCTCCTGCCTTCTTTTCTCCTCGGGTAATTCTGTGTTTTTTATCCCTTTTTGTTTTTCGATCTGTGGATTTGGGTTTTGTTTATTGTAATGCTTCTTTTTTAAGATAATGTTGGAATTTTTTTTCTTGATTGGATGATGATGGTTTGATTGCTTTAATTTTGTATGTGAGGATTTGTTGCTTGAGTTTGGTAATATAAATGCTTTGATCTTTTTTTTGTTAAGGCAGGGAATTATCAGCTTGTTACTTGGTGGTGCTTGTTTTCTTGGTTTACCTTTCAGATTAGTTTAAAGAAGAGCGATGCTGGTTTGTGTGATTATAATGTTTTGTTATTGACAAAAAGATTATATTTATGAGCAAGTAATATTGAATTGCATCCCCCCCCCCCCCCCGAATTAGAAGACTTGATTTTGGGATGCGATATAGTTCCAAAAAGGGAAAGCTTCTTAGGAGTTTTGATTCTTAAACTTGAGTCTTCCAAAATTTGTCATTTGTTGCTCGCCAGAACATCTGGACTGGAAAGCAGCTAAGTTGATTATCTTGTCACTGCATGAAATGAAAAACATTTCTTGTTTTGTGCTCTAACGCGTGAAACCAAGCAAAGTGTTATTATCTGTTCCTTACCCAAATTGTGGCCACCATTTCATTCTGTTGCTTTAAACATACAAGGTCTTATTTATAGGGGGCTTCAATCTTTACCAAGCATTGTTCTCTATCTTTTTTTCTCAAATGAGGAGAACTTTGGTGTAGCATAAGCTTGTCTTGGAGTTGGAAATGGTTGGTTGGCTAATTAGGCTAGGCTGATAGGAAGAACATGATCTGGGCTAATAATTTGATAAAAAAAACTCAGCCAGATGAGATATTCTTTTACCTGTATCTTGTTTGAGCACATAATGCTTATATGGAAACTATTGGAGTGATGTACTGGTACAATATATATGATGGAATTGAAACTTTCTTGAAAATTTTGTTGAATACCAATCCTAGAACCTTAGAAAGAGATGGCCTTTCCACAATGGATGAATGTGGGGGCATGTTTCCAACTGTGGAAGTATATGGCGTACCACCTGTGCTTGCTACCATATTATTGAAGCGATGACCAGTGTTAGCAATCATGTGTGTGTGTGTGTGTGTGTGTATTTATACCTCTATTTCCCATGCAGAGTCCCTTTGGAATGTCCCATCAGCAGGCCTTGGTGCAGGTTACAGCTCAAGCTGCATTATTTGCCCAATCTCAAATGCATATGCAAGCTCAATATCAGCCTTTTTCAGTAACAGCAGCTAAAGAGTTGTTGACAGAATATCCATCCTTTAACCCTGGTGAAGCTTTGCAGCAGCAGCAGCTGATGCCACCCTCAACCTCTGATGCGCAGAATTCCATGGTGGAACCAGCAGAGTTTTCTCATTCTGAAAGGAAATACCAACCTCCTGCTGGTGATAAACGTACTGATGATGGTTACAACTGGCGTAAATATGGTCAAAAGCCTATCAAAGGTAGTGAATATCCAAGAAGCTACTACAAATGTACACATCTAAATTGCCCAGTAAAAAAGAAGGTTGAGCGTTCCAGTGATGGCCAAATAACTGAAATCATCTACAAAGGTCAGCACAACCACGATCAACTCAACAAGCTTTCAAAAGATGGCGATGATTCAAATGGAAGTATTCATTCTCAGTCTAAGCCTGAAGTTGTTTCACAAACTCATGCTGGTAATGTAAACAAGTTGACTGAAACATCACCTGCTCATTCAGTAACTAGGAGGGATCAGGAATCTACTCAAGCAGATCCCTCAGAGCCACCTGGATCAAGTGACAATGAGGAAGCAGGTAATGCAGCTGTGCAAGAAGAAGAGAGGGGTGATGATGAGCCAATCCCAAAGAGAAGGCAAGTTTGGGATGTTTCACTGTTTAAAATCACACATATCTCCTTTTTTCTGATAATTTTCTGAGAAAATTTCATCTCGGAGTGCAGGCAAATAGATGTTGTGACATCTGAGGTGACTTTACCACACAAGACCATCACAGAACCAAAAATCATCGTCCAAACTAGAAGTGAAGTTGATCTTTTGGATGATGGCTACAGGTGGCGCAAATATGGCCAGAAGCTGGTCAAAGGGAATCCTCATCCAAGGTAATTAGTGGTTTGCTTAATTTTATTTATGCTCTCCTACACTGTCCAGGTATACAGGTGTATCCTAGGGTCCTTTCCGTGAGCATAATACTTGCACATTACATCATATGCATCATCCCAGATCCAACTTCTAGCACCTTGTCAATTTAAAATACTCAAAATATTTCGAAGGTTTCCATCCCCTCTAGTTTTTAATTTTTTTTTATTTGAAAAAAATGTAAACTCTAGAACATGAGAAGGCTAATACCTAGTTATGGTTTCACAAATCTAGGTTAGATAGGAGAAATTGGAGAGAGCCTATTATTCAGCTCCTTTTTGCACAAAGTTGCTGTTCTCAAGATCAAATTTTCAGCTCTGTAATTGCAAACCAGGATGTTTATTGTTGCATTGGTTTGCCATCATTACCTTAAAACTTCAATTTAAGAGTTGTATTTTGATTTTTAAAGTAAAAGGTAGAGGATGGTGGTTTAAACTTTGGGGAAGAAAATTGAATCAGGTAGCACATGTAAGAGAGGAGGCTATAAAGATGAGCCTTTTGAGGAATAAAGACCATTATGCTTGAAAATAAGGGCTGCTAAGCCTATATATTTATGACATTAGAGAACCTGTTTTGAAGGGATTTAACACAACTAGAAATTAATGTTAGATTAAATATTAATGTTACACAAATGGTGACGATCAATACTCAAAACCTTGATTGTAACTCAAGCAGAGTTAATTTCTGGGCTGAAGTTTTGAATTGAATTTCAGAAAATGGAAAGAAACCAATGGACAACTCTATCTTTCTTGTCTATTTGCTCCATTTGACATGCGTAATAGCTTGCAGAACATTGTTTATCTGGTTCATGACAATTAGTACAATTATTCAGTTATTCAATGCTGATCCTTCTCTATGAAACTTGCTGATGACATGTGTTAGGCCACCTTTCAGAAGAACTTTCTCTAAACAATTTGTAATTGACCACATTATGATTGTCCATTTTTTGAACATTTTGATAATTAATTTGCTAGTTAAAGCATAAAATCCTTTAGCTTTCATGGTGTCCTTGATATCAGAATATTGAGGCGTTAGGGGGGGGAAATTTTTTAGTGTCTATTCTCTTCTTGCAATGAATAGTAGTTAAAATTATTACAAAGTCTTATTTCTACCACCTGGGTTGCAGTGAAGTTATTTCTGATTTTTATCTGGTTCTACAAAGGGCCTTTTATATATATATATATATATATATATCTTAAATCATGAGCTGATGTCAATTTTCTCATGCATTTGGCCACGTGCCTCTTTTCATCTTTTATGTTGCCAATTTTAATATCTGTGTTTGTCTTAGCTTAAAGAATTTTTTTTTATATTGCTTCATCTTTGATCACCTCGCCTAGTTCTGACATGAAAATTGTGTTTAGTGCATCAACTAAGTTGGGCAATTTTCTAGTATACTCCACTTTGTAGTTGACTCAATTAAACTGTTCACAGCTCTTGCCTGTAATGTCGCAATCAAATCTTGGCATGTTTTCCATGATATTTGTTTCCTTCATTCAGAATATTCTACTGCAATCAAATTTTCATGCATTGCATTTTGCTTCATAGCTTTCTGTGAGAACACTAATGCATTCTTTATGTCAACAGGAGCTATTACAAATGCAGCAGTGCAGGATGCAATGTTCGTAAGCATGTTGAGAGGGCCGCAGCTGATCCCAAAGCTGTCATAACTACATATGAGGGAAAGCATAACCATGATGTCCCTGCGGCTAGAAACAGCAGCCATAACACAGCCAACACTAATGCAGCACCATTGAAACCTCAAAAGGTGGTGGCTGAGAAGCATCCCTTGCTCAAAGGAATTGATTTTGGCAACAATAACCAGAGACCACTGCTTCTACAACTAAAAGAAGAGAAAATTGCTGTATAAAATACTCTGCTGATACCTGCTAGACAATTACATCGTTCTAGCCAACTAACATGGTACAAAGAAGAAACATGGAGAAGAAAATAATTATTTGGAGTCTTGAGAATCCAGAGATAATGGTTTTGTTCCTGTATCTGCTTTGTTGCTGTTACTTTTTTGGGATAAAATGTAGTGATAATAGTTGCTGCATCTGTTGACCATTTTTGTCAAGAAATATTGTAAGTGCTGCTGTATATGATTGATTGTTCACGCCCAAGTGAAGATGACAAGAACTAATGTTTAAAGATAATCTATCCTTGTTGGATGTCTTCCTGTTCTACGAGCATCCGAAGCTGTCGCACCAGAGTCCCCAAGGGATTATTATATTCATTGAAATCCCATTTAGAAGTCAAATATTGCGATGGATGATGATGCCTATAGTCAATGTTTGATGATAGTTTTTTTTTGTAAGCATATTATGTATCCGTGTGCCCATACAAAGTTGTTGCACCCAAGGGATTAAAGAACATAAAGATCCACGAACAAAATCGGACACATGACCGCGAGGATATCTATTAATGTATTACTAGTGTGTGTGTGTGTGTATATATTAATTTATTACTCTATGCTCCAGGTTAATATTAAATTTTATTTAAAATATAAAAAAATATTAAAAATATAAAGAATGTTTTAAGCGTTTTAAATATGATACCCAAATAATTTGAGTTTTGCTTATTTACCATATCCAAGTAAACATGGGTTAATGTAACTTTTTGAATTTAAAAATAATAAAACCAATACTAGATCCAAAAGCTTGGGTATGGCCGCCTTGCCAGGCCCAGGCATTTGGGCCATGCCGGACCTAGACATTAAGTTAAAAAAGAGAAAAAAAAAAGACAAAAAAAGAAGAGAAAGAGAGAAGATAGAATTTCTATTGAAGGAATAACAAATTCATAGATATAAAAAATAAATTATTTTAATGGGAAGATATGATTTGAATTTTTAGATCTAAAACGTTAAATTAGATTTTTGTGATGATTTATTGTTTATAAATAATTTTTGAATTTGAATTTCTATTTAAAATATTTAAAGAATAGTTTAAATGTTTTTTTCTATAAAAAAAATTATAAGTCTTGGCATTATAAAAAAAATTTCTGAGCCTTGGGTCTGCCACCCAAGTAATTTGGGTCTTGCTTGTTTACCAAACCCAAGTAAAATGTGAGTTCAATGCAACTTTTTGAATTTAAAAATAATAAAACCAATGTCAGGTTCAAGAGCTTGGGCATGGCCGCCAGACCCAAGTCGCTTGGGTTTGGCATGGTTGTCAGGCCCAGGCACTTGGGTTATGCCAAATCTAGGCATTGAGTTAAAAAAAAATAGAAAAAAAAGAGAGGGAAGATATAATTTCTATTGAAAAAGTAACAAATTCATAAATATAAAAAATAAACTATTTTAATAGGAAGATATGATTTGAATTTTAAATCTAAAACGTTAACTTAGATTTTTGTGATAATTTTTTGTTTATAAATAATTTCTGAACTTGAATTTCTGTTTATGATATTTCAATGATAGTTTAAATATTTTTTTTATAAAAAATAAAAAAAATTATAAGTCTCAACATTTTAATTATCACCTACTTAGACCCAAATCGCTTAAGTCTGGCATGGCTAGCAGAACCAGGTGCACGAGTCTGGCAAACCATGCCAGATCCAAGGTGTGTTGATTTGGTCTAGCCTTGTGTCTGATAGCCATGCTTGACCTAAAGTGATGCGAACCTCGTGATCATGTGGTCATGCAACCCATAATCAAGATTGAGATTTGATCCCAGAAAGCCGAAATAGGTCTAATAGAAGTGTGACACAATGAAAACCTGCCCCAAGGTACCAATACTATTGGAATGAAATAGAATGACGCCACAAAGCCAGTTAATCTTTGATAAGTCAGATTCAATTCATTCAAGAATTGAAGAATGTAAGAATCACTCTCACACATTAAAATTAAAAAATTTAGAAGTATTATTCATCAATGGTTGCTGAAATTTAGATTGCATGTGTTTAAATAGTTCTTAAAAATTAACTCTAATGGATCTACACTTGTGGGTTGAACTGACTCACATACAAAACCGACTCAAAAACCCTAAACTGAAAAGCCCATAACCTGATCCAAACAAGCCTTGGATCCTAGCTCAAAATAAAGTTTTAATTAAACTCAAACATGAAAGAAAATAATAAAAATAACTAATTTGTCATTAAATAACACCAGCCTTTCTTTCCTTGTGTAGTTAGGATGGATAAGGAATTCTTATAAGAAAAGAATTTTGAAGCATTAATGAATGATTTCCACTCTTGAAAATTATGTTTCAACTCATTAAAGATTCTTGTGGAACTAGAAAATTCCCAAAACAAGCTGCCACATCATTTTAGAAAAAAAATCCTTGCCAAATAGGAAGTCCACAGGTTAAAAGGAAGTAAATAACAAAATTTATACAACCTATTCTAACCTATATCGCAAGTCCATTCTGAACTCCGATTCATCTGAATATTTACCCTAACATAGACAAATACCTCTGGAATTGTTTGGTAAAGTTTCAGCTCGATCCAACGATTGGATTTGGAGTTATTCTCAATGGCGTAAAACTGGACGGTATAAGTCAAAATCCGAATCTGACCTTGCTTGGGTCGTATCACAAGGTTGAATCGTATCATTCCCTCCCTCTTCAAGAAGATTCACCCTCAAATCTTGAATAGGATTAGTAGCAACTTCATTAGCCTCTTGTTTAAGCCTTTGGAATTCCCTTATTGCTAACACCTTTCTCAAACAACATTGTATGGAAGTAGTGACTGATAAGAATTTCAAATGAGCACGTCGTACTAACCACTTGCGTACATACTTTTGAATGATAATAACAGTGGCTCTCATTTTTCTTTCATTTTTTCGGCGTTGTACCTTTTTTTCCCATGAAGTTTGAAGGTTATAGAATAAGCTTCTACACTTATCAACTTCTTGTTCTAAAACCCCTAAACCATTAGTTTTTCATATCCTTGAGCTAGAATCGTCCTTCGTTTCCTCTCCCTTGATGAATACATGACACAAATAGGAAAAATAGAAGAAGACAAAGACACAACAAGAATAGAGTTTACGATAGGAAGAACACTAATTTAGACTCGAAATTACAAATCTGACTTTTGTTTGGACCTGAACTGATCGAAAACAAAAAAAATGTGAAAGTGATGAAAATAACTCAAAAATAGCCAAATATCCCAAATATGATGATAATATACTGGCAGGAACAAAATCAATAGAAATAAAACAAGTTTTGAAAGATAACGCAAAACAAATCCATTATGGCAAGACAAAACCTGATTCTGAACCTAATGAAAATGCTATTCAAATGACCTCAAGTTTCATATATAATATTTGGATATCAAGAAAACAAAAAAATCTCAGTTTATAGGTCGTTCTATTATGTCTAGGTACCCAAACCCTTTGTATGATCAGTTTGCGGCAGAATTGAACCTCTAACTAAAACCTTAAAAAACTAATATCCAAATAAGCCCATATTTAATATATGATGCGATCTCACCCCCAATAAATAGAATATGAAGTTTCAATTGATTTTGAGGTGATTTTCTTATAGTTCACTAAGATTTGTGTTTCTACGGCAGAATTGAACCTCAAATTAAAACCTCAAGCAAATGATATCAGAATAAGCCCAAATTTAATATATGATGCGATCTGATCCCCAATAGACATAATATAAAGTTTTAATTGATTCTAAGGTGGTTTGCTTATGGTTGACTAAGAGTTATGTTTCTGCGGCAAAATTGAATCATCCTTCAAATTTCATCTAATCTCTCTCTTTTACTATATGCTACTGATATGATTAGAGACAATAATAAGATGAAATATAACCTTTTTTTCTTAGATGACGCAGAAACAAAGAAAGAGAAGATGAACGACGCAAACACTGAAAAACTTAAAGAAACACTAAAAAAATAAAAATAACATAAGGATATGACCTTGTTTCGGAGCCTAGCTCTGATACCAACTGCTACGAACCTCATGATCACGCGGTCACGCAACCCACAATAAAGATTGAGATCTGATCATGAAAAGTCGAAATAAGTCTGATAGGAGTGTGATACAATGGAAACCTGCCCCATGGAACCAACATTATTGGAATGAAGTGGAATGATGCCACGAAGCTAGTTAATCTTCAATAAGTTAGATTCCGTTCGTTCAAGAACTGAAGAATGCAAGAGTCACTCTCACACGTTAAAACAAAAAAAATCAAAAATAATATTCATCAATGGTTGTCGAAATTTAGGTTTCATGTGTTTAAATAGTTCTTAAAAATTAACCCTAATAGATCTATCCTTGCGGGCTGAACTGACCCACATACAAAACTAATCCAAAAACCCTAAACTAAAAAGCCTATAACCTGATCCAAACAAGCCTTGGATCCTAGCTCAAAACAAAGTTTTAATTAAGCCCAAACATGAAAGAAAATAATAAAAATAACTAATTTGTCATTAAATAGCACCAACTCTTCTTTCCTTGTGTAGCTAGGATGAATAAAGAATTCTTATATGAAAAGGATTCTGGAACATTAATGAATCATTACCTTTTTTGAAAATTATGTTTCAGCTCATTAAAGATTTTTTTGGAACTAGAAAATTCTCAAAACAAGCTGCCACATCCTTTAAGAAAAATGATCCTTACCAAATAGAAAGTTCACATGTTAAAATGAAGTAAATAATAAAATTCGTACAACTTGTTCTGACCTATATTGTAAGTTTTTCTGAACTTAGATTCACCTGAAAATTTACCCAAACATAGAAAACTACCTCTGGAATCTTTTGGTAAAGTTTCAACTCGATTCAACGGTTGGATTTGAATTTATGCTTAATAGCGTAAAACTGGATGATATAAAATTTTACGCCAAAATCTAAATCTGACCTTGCTTGGGTTGTATCACAAGGCTGAACCATATCATAAGGTGCTTGGGTCTGGCAGCCATGCTAGACCCAAGAGCCTTGGGTCTTGCAACAATATTAGACCCAAGGTATTTGAGTATGACAAACATGTCTGATTTGACAAACAACAAACAAAAAAGACAATTGTGTACTTTAGTTTTGAGGAGAGAGAAAAGAAAGAAAAAACACAAACAATCTATCATCAGCGGCAACCATCCATTATTAGTTTATATGCGCTACATCATGTGGAAGAGGGTACGATTGCGCATTTAGTGAGACGATAAATGACCAGATTTGGCCACCAGAAAGCATCACACGCGTCTCCATAATGGCGTGGGCGCTGACCACTTGCTGGGGAAGAAAAGGAAAGCTAAAGAAACGTCTCTTGAAAAGATGAGACAATCAATTACAATCCATAATGAAATGTGTCTTGATTTATAATGATTTTCCTATACCATTTAGCTTTTGTTATAATACATATGCATCATCATCAACAAAATTCTCTAATCTTTTAAACTTTGTTCCAAGAAAATCAATTTTTAACAAAAGATATTCATCATCATTGAATATATTTATGAACACCTATAAGAATCATTTTCTTCCTTATTTCTTCATCTAGGTTGAAACATAGATCACTATTAAACAAAATTTTATCTATAATAGATTTTTAACCATATAAAATTATCGATCGCCAAAACAAATTTCACTAATTGTTCAAGCCATGTTTCACTAGTGTTAACTTTTGTTTAAGCTACCCATTTATATATCACATAACTACTCCACTTGCCTTTGAAGCTTCTTTGTTTTCCCAGGATTACTTTTATAGACTGGTCTATTAGGAATAGTCGAGCATGATACTAGGTTAATTTGATGTTATATTCCTCTTATAGGTGGCATTCCTCTTAGAATTTTATTAGAAAATACATCTTTAAATTCTTATAACAAAGAAACACAAATACTAAGAACATAAGACTCAGGTTTGTTGGCGTTAAAGTATGCCTCCTTATATAAGAGTAAAATCATAGGCACATAAGAAAAATAAACATGTGTAAGATCACTAGACTTTGCATAAAAATTAAGGTGTTTTCTTACTTTTCTTACACGCTTATTTTCTCTCCATACTTGACCTTCCCCTTATTTTTTTTATATTTTGGTCAGAGCTTCAAATTTATCTTTAATGGCCGAAACTTTACCCTTTGGTGTTTCACATTCATTGCTCACCTTGTTTTCACTCAGCCTCACATCCTCACTATTATTTTGTAACAAAGCCTATTCGACTTCATCTGTTTTTTTCAACTTCAACTAATCTTTATACACTTGCTTAGGTGAAAATGTTGCTTGTATGTTTTCCCATCCTTTTCCAGTGTATACCTATTTTTAAAACCTCATGTTTTGCTTTCTTATCAAATTATCAAGGTCTCCCCAACAATAGGTGTGCAACATGCATAAAATAACATCACACAAACCTTATCCTTGAGATTAAAACTTGTTTAGTCACTCTAACTTCTTCAAATTTCTAACCAAAGTTATTCTAGCAACATTGATATAACTACCATTATCAATAATCATACTGCATATCTTATTTTTTTTTATATGACATCTATGGTCACACAATGCATTTTATCACACAATGCATTCTGGCTAACCCCTTCAGCTATGGTCGACCTTTTATCAAGTTTTGTCCATTCAATTTATTTATTTTTCTTTGTTAAATGTTCTAGAATTAAGTCTCCATTCATCCTTTTTTTCGTCCCTCTTTTTAGTTTAGGTTTCCTTCACAACTAGTGTAAAAATTATGGGCATTCCCTTATGGTTTTTCTTCATCCTCTCGGTTCAAAGGTCATAAAAAACAGGAGGAAGGAGGTTACAAGACTTATACCTTTTGGATTTAAGTAGGTTTGAGGAAAGTTTGATAGTATTCCTTCTTTTCTTCTCCTAGTTCTCACCCTTCTTCATTCTGTCTTGGTTTTTAGCCCTTTTCTTCTTCCCTCTAGACAGTTGTTCAGTCTACTCTCAAGTTCTCAACTATCTCTCTCTCTCACACACACACATTCAAAGAGGCACTTATTGCTGGCTTGGTTTAATTTTTGTTGGGAAAGAGGAAGAGAAGAGAAGCATGCAACTGAACATGCAGCTGCTGCAGATAGATTTTTAGGAAAAGGAAGGATCTTCTTCTCTCTTCTACTTGTATTTATACCCCCTCTTAAAGAGATGTGATGTTTGGGTGCTGGTTTAAGTTTGTTCTTGTCCCCCCTTTGGTTATTCCAAGACCAGTTTCCCCCCTTGTAACTCTTTAAGGCAGGCCGGTTTGCTCCCCTAACTATCACTTAGCATGAGTTGGCCTTTTACTTAGATTTATGTTGGGTATTATAGCCACGAATGACACATAAATTCATCAGTGCACACAACCACTATTGACTCAAGAATCGTCACAAAAAATTTAGTCGTTGCCGATTCGAAAAATCAACAATGAAAACTATGCTGTTGTCGATATGGAAATCGACAACCAAAAACTGTGTCGCTGCCGATTCAGAAATCGGCAGCAATGGTGGATTCATTTCTTGTTTTACTTTTACTTTTTTTTTTGGCGTTTACAATAGTAGAAAAAATTGGGTATAGTTCTTAAAAGAAAAATATAATATGTTTAGTTGTTTTAAGAAGTTTAATACATTAGTTGAAAATAAATTGTTATTCTATAAAATCACTTCGAACAGATAAGGGGTGAATTTTGTTCTAATTATTTTAATGAGTTTTACGAAGATCATGGTATAATAATACTTCTAACAATGCCTAGATCCCCACAACAAAACTGTGTGATGGAGAGAAAGAATAACATCTCAATATGGCAAGAAGCATGCTAAAAACCAAGAAAATGCCTAAAAAATTTGGGCCAAAGCTATAGATTATGCTATATACTTATCAAATAGGTGTTCTACTAAAGGCTTGAATGACATGACTCCATAAAAAGAATGTAGTGGAAGAAAGCCAAGTGTTTCTCATTTAAAAGTTTTGGGGAGCATTGACTATGTGTATATAGATGATTAAGTAAGGACCAAGCTAGATGACAAGAGCAAAAAGATAATCTTTTTAGGCTATGAACAAAAGTCCAAATGATACAAGTTTTACAACCCTAATAAAGGAAAGATGATGATTAGTAGAGATGTTGAGTTCAATGAAGAAGAAGCATGAAATTGGAAGGTAGATGATGGTGAGAAATATGACTTCCTACCGATTCTTGATGAAAAGGAGGAAAAATATGAAGATCATCAAGAACCTATAGTTTCACCTCTACAAACACCAATGAGCTTAACTTTTTCTCCTCCTCCTTCTCTTTCTTCTTCTTTTAGTATAAGCTCAAGTAGTGGCACTCCACCAAGTCTAATAAGAAAGATGAGGAGCCTTGATGACTTATATGAGGTAACTAATCATATTGATAATGATGTAAAACTATAATGTCACCTTACTACATGTGATCTTATAGTGTTTGAAGAAGCAATAAAGGATGAAAAGTTGAGAATTGTTATGGATGAGGAGATTGCATCAATTATGAAGAATGACACATGAAAATTAGTTCCTATACCAAATAGAAAGAAGCCAATAGGTGTCAAGTGGATCAACAAAGAAAAGAAAAATGCCAAAGAAAAGGTGGAGAGGTATAAAGCAAGGTTAGTAGAAAAAGGCTATAGCCAAAAGCATATGATTGACTATGATGAAGTATTTGCTCTAGTTGCTACATTGGAGACCATTTGATTAATCATCATCACCGTTACCTAATATAGATGGAAAATCTACCAAATGGATGTCAAATCAGCCTTTCTTGATGGTTTTCTTGAAGATGAGGTTTACATTGAGCAACTTATGAGATATAAAATGAAGGGACATGAAGACAAAGTATTAAAGTTGAATAAAACCTTGTATAGATTGAAGCAAGCCCCAAGAGCTTGGTATAGTCACATTGATGGCTATTTATTAAGGAATAGATTTGTTAAATGTCCTCATGAATATGCTATTTATGTAAAGATCGAATAGAGTGGTGATACTCTTATTATATGTTTGTAGGTGGATGATTTGATCTTTACATGAAATAATTCAAAGATGTTTAGAGACTTCAAGCAAACAATAATCAAGGAGTTTGGGATGATGGATATTGGTCTTATCTCCCGCTACTTAGGGATTAAGATCAAACAAGGTGAATATGGAATCTTTATAAATCAAAAGAAGTTTGCAAGGGAGGTTCTCAAGAAGTTTAAGATGGAGGATTTTGAAAAAGTAAGTACTTTTATTGAGCGTGGAGTAAAGATGTCAAAGAATAATGAAGGAAAGAAGATAAACTCTACAACATTAAAAAACTTAGTTGAGAGTTTGAGATATTTGACATGCACTCATCCATATATTCTTTTAGGAGTAGGACTTATGAATAAATTTATAGAGACATCATCCATAACACACTTCAAAGTATTGAATCGAGTTCTTCAGAATATCAATTGTATTGTTGATTCTGTCTTGTTATATGGTTATTAGAATAGCTTTGAACTTATAGGTTATAATGATATTGGTTAGACTGGAGATATGGATAATAGAAATAGCACTACAGGTTTTATTTTCTACATAGGAGACACGATATTTATATGGAGTTTAAAGAAGCAATTTATAGTCACTTTGTCAATATGTGAAGTTGAACATGTGTTTGTCATTCCATATGGCTAAAGAGATTATTGAAGGAATTGTTAATGCTACAAGAGAAGCCTACTGAAATTTATATGGATAACTCATCAGCCATTGTATTAGCAAATAATCCAGTATTTCATTATAGAAGTAAGCATAATGATACGAGATTTCATTACTTACGAGATTGCATTACAAACAAGGAAGTTGAAGTCAAGTATGTGAAGACACAAGACCAAGTTATGAATATCTTCACAAAGCCACTAAAAAAATGATGTTTATATATATATATATATATATATCAAGATGAGAAATATGTTGTGAGTTATGAAAAAATCAAGTTTAAAAAGGGTGTTGAAAGTAAACTGATTTCTGAAAATTAGTTGAACTGGTTGACCGGTTGAGACTGAGTAATCGAGTGGAATAAGTTAAAGCAGTCAACTAGTTGAGAAATAGTCGACCGATTTAGTCGGCAAAATACAATTCCTATTCAAATTAGAATTTTATTGTATTAGTCTAATTCTTTGATTGTCTATGACTTTATGCCAATAAAGAAGCTTGTAATTTAGTATTATTGAGTAACACAAAAAAGAGAGAATAGCTAAAAGAGGTTAGAGATAAACACTTAATAAAAGTATACATTCCTCTCAATCTTCTTCATATTTTTGAGTTTTGACTTTGCATTACTATTTTTTATCTTATACAACACCCATATTTCTTCCAATATGTTTGTCTCTCAGCATAATAAATTTGAGAGTAAAGAAAACCCAACAAGTATATATGTCGATAATCAAATGAATTGGTAGATCCGAGATGTTTCAATAGGTATGAAAACCTAACCTCATAGACACAACATCAGTTGCTATAAGGTGACAATTGCAAAAACAAAAAACAAAGCAAAAAAAAAAAAAAGTTGAAACAAGAGAGTTGCTAAAGAGATATTTCATTATTCATATAAATAGTGAAGCTGACCCTGAGTGATTTAGTTGTTTTTGGCAATGTTAATAAGAGATTTTATGTTTACTTATGAAAAAAATTTCTTGTTATTTTGAAATAGAAAATGTTATTATCAATTGAAAATAAAAGATTTTTTTTTTGAAAACATATGTTTTTAATTTTCTAATTTTATGAGAAACTGAAAAACATCAAAATAGATAGTTTAAAAAATCTTCATGTTATAAAAAAAGGATTTGTTTGGTTTATCTAATGTTTTATATCCATTATTATTATTATTATTATTATTATTAACAGATATGCTATTTTCCCAAACAACTTAATAAAAAAAATAGAGTAAACAAAAACCGAAAGAAAAGAAACTTTCTTCTACATGTGTCTGTGATTAAATTAGTATTAATATTGTGATAAATTGTAATTAGTGCAAATTAAAAGCGCATGGGATTTACAAACTGATGTAAAAGAAAAACATTTCCATATGTAACATTAAATTAATTAATTTAGATGCTAACATGGCACCCTAAAATGGCTTTAAAATGAGATTTTACGTATTTATTGCCAGCCTTAATCCATCTACCTGTCGTAAAGGAAACACATATAAAACAATTTAGAGACCTAAAAAAATTAAAAATTAAAGATCACTTTCTAGCCTCTATCTCTGTATCGTTATGACCTCTGCCCACCAAGTAAAGATACTGGACGTCCACCATGTCACCCCATTCTTTACGCCACCCGAGTTTGCGACGGAGTTATCACTCCCACTCACCTTCTTTGATATTATGTGGTTGAAACTCCAACCAGTTGGATACATTTTCTTTTATAAACTCACCGAGTCAACACCAGCTTTCTTCAATTCAGTAATCCTTCCCAAACTCAAACATTCTCTCTCTCATACTCTCATTCACTTCCTCCCTCTTGCTGGCAACATCACTTGGCCTCCACAAGCCACCACACCCATAATTCTATACACTCCAAATGATGCTATTCAACTCACGGTTGCCGAGTCTAATGCTGATTTTGATCATCTCTCAGGCAATGACATCCGTGAAGCTATGAAGTCACATCTTTATCTACCTGAGTTGCCTGTCACGGACGCAAAAGCTACAGCTATGACTATGCAAATAACATTGTTTCCCAATCAAGGCTTTTGCATTGGAATGTCTTCACACCATTCTATCCTTGATGGCACAAGCTACTCCATGTTTATTAAAGCATGGTCCTACATAAGCACACTTAGTGATAAAGAGAAGCAGCAATATCCAACTTTGTTGCCAGAATTAACACCGGTTCTTGATCGAACAGGTATTCAAGATCCTGCAGGGTTTGAAAAGAGGTTCTTGAACGCCTGGTTAGGAGTAAAAGTTCCTGGTCAGGATCCTAGTTGCTCTAGAAGTTTGAAGCTTTTGCCAGTTATAACACCTCAATCTAGCTTAGTACGAGCAGTGGTCGAGGTATCCCGTGAACAAATAAACAAACTTAGGGAAAGGGTTCGCACGCAATTCAGAAAGATCCACAAAGAAGATCCAAATGAAACAAAGCTCGTCCACATGTCCAGTTTTGTTCTCCTCTATGCATATGTGGTGATTTGTATAGTTAAGTCAAAGGGGTTAGAGAAAAATAGAAAGGTTGTTTTCGGGTTCCTTGCAGACTGTAGAGCTCGTTTAGACCCTCCAATACATGACAAATATTTTGGTAACTGTCTTTATTCCTTCGCTGTAGATACAGAAGCAGAAGCTCTTTTAGAGGAGAATGGGTTTGCCTGGGCAGTAGAAAGACTGAGTGATACTATCAGAAACTTAGAGAAAGGAGTTCTTGATGGAGTAAAGGAGGCATTGGCAACATATAACAAGACAGCAAGGCCAGGCGCAGCATTACTTTTTGGTGTTGCTGGGTCAACTCACTATGATGTTTATGGAACTGATCTTGGGTGGGGGAGGCCAGAAAAGGTAGAGATTACTTCCATAGATCAGACAGCAGCAATTTCTATGACAAAGTGCAAACATGGAAGTGGAGTCGAGTTTGCTTTAGTTTTGGAGAAGAATGAAATGGAGAAATTTATGTCTCTGTTTGTCGATGGTGTTCTTTAAGGCTTTGTTGCTCGGACCCGTGAAAACACCTAGCCATGTCCATGTTGAATACGACACGGGTACTGGTGTGGAATACGGGTCGGATGCAGCAAACACGGCTCTCAATTTGGTTGGAAGTTTTTGCAGTTATTTTTAAGTATAGTAAATCAAATTTATTTTTTTATTATTTTTAAAAATTAAATTCTATTTAAAATTTAATTTTTGACACTCAAAATGATTCTTAATTTAAAATTTTATTAAAACTTCTAAATTAAATTTAAATCATACAATTTAAACAGTTTATACATGACTATTAATTTTGACATATAAGATATAAGAGGTATACAAAATATTTTCTCTTAATAATAAATAAATGAAGACGGGTGGGGAATATTTTTCTCAAAACTCGGACCCAAACCCAATATGTATAAATATATTTATTGTTCTTTTATTTTTTACCAAACATGCAAAATTTATTTTTTAAACAAGTTGATCCTTTAAATTAATTGCATTGTGTATTAATAAATAATATATATATATATATATATATAAATAATTTATTAGAAAGTCTTAAAACCCGCCATAAAATCTAATAGAGAAAAATTAGTTAAAGTGCTCGCAGTTTGTAATGGGCTAGATTAAAAAAAATTAATACTAAAATAAATATGCAGGTATTATTAACATATTTTATAGTATCAAGAAAAATTTTAATTGTGTATCTAAAGATGATACATGTGTTTAATAAAATAAATTAAAAATTAGATGTGTTAATAAATATTAAAAAGAATTATTAATGCTAACTAAAAGCTAAATTGAAAAATTAAGAAATAGATGTGAATTAAGATATTTGATTTTGTGTTGTACTGAGCTCTTTGATTTTTTTATTTAATTATATCAAAATTAATATTTTTTTAAAAGAAAAGTAATAATTAAAATTATATTAAAACAAAATAATTTTTTTAGTATAATCCCTCTTTCTTTTTACTAATGTAATTTTAAAAAAGCCTAGATAGCTTTATCAGCTATGTTTTTTAAAAACAATTGAAAGTAATCATCAAAATAAAATTTAATGATTTAAAATTAAGATAAAATAGTATCTATTTAATTAACACTCCTTTATTTTATTAATACGCTACTTTTATACTTTTTTTTTTTACTAGAATAATTGTTTTTTAAATAATAGCCTATCAAGACCACAAAAGCAAAATATAATAAGAAAATGAGAAAAAACATATGTTATGATAATTTTAACTTAAATATATTACAAAAGAAAAGAATAATATATTAATCGCCTCTTGTCACAGATAATTCTATTTTGGAATCAATTATATGATAGTAAAAAAAAATATTTACTGAAAAGAAAACAAAAACAATTATAGAGGAAAAATACATTTTTTCAGCAAAACCTTCTTTTTTTTTATTATTCATATTAGAAGAAGTATAGTTTTATTGAATAAAAAGTGACAACAATTCAAAAACTATATATTTGCGATAATTATAAAGACTTAAACTACATTTTCATATAATATTCATGACCTTCGGGCTTTTATTTCTTAATTAAAAGTTTGGGCTTTGACATAATAGACAAAGCTAGTTAGATTATTGGACTAGATAATGTTGTTATTCATAGGACAAGCTACAAAAATAATTTAAAAATATAGTTATAGTAATAGATATAAAATTATTTATCATTTCTCTTACCATATTGTGTTGTACGAAGATTAAGAGATAATTTGTTAATTATCAGGATTATTTATTTATTTATTTATTTAGGCCATTTGCTATATGGCAATTCTTGTGAATAGTATTATTGTATCCTAAACCCCATTAAAACTCTCACGATTAAACAAAAATAAAATCAATATATAATTCTCCATACTCTATGTGATAATGTGATTCTTTATTTCCTTTTTCAATTTTGTTTTTAAATCCAAATATAGCGAAAAAGAACAAAAAATCTAAAAAAACATATTTTAATGTATTTGCAATATCATTTTTAATGTGTTTTTTTATTCAAAAAATTACTTTCAACATATTCAATTTTTATCATGCTCATTTCAAAACCATTAATAATTGTTTTCTTATCAAGTCAACATTGATGTTTTTTTTTTAAAAAAATAAAAATAAAAATAAATAAATAAATAAAAAATATATAGACAAGAGGACCAAAAGTGCAAAAAAAATTAAGGAACCAAAGTGATTTTAGGTTGTTTAGTCACCAAATTTGCTTGAGAACTAAGCGAAAGGAAGAAAAAAAAAATTTCTTGTCTATATAAGTAATGAAGGAACACACACAAGAATGGAGGAGAATTTTGGGGAAGCATTTGTTAGAGAATAATATAAATCATATCTTGAGATCTCAACTAATAGTTTAAACTATTGGGTTGAGATGATTTTTTAACATGGTATCAGAGTCTTGATGACCAAGCGGTCACGAGTTTGAATCTCATCATCCTTATTTATTTGATAAAAAATTAAGTACAAAATAATGTATGTCTGTGCAAATTT